>MDSW01147604.1_pt1 | contig 23364 bp, 23 predicted proteins | sample 811171 | NCBI WGS metagenome assembly MDSW01 (sample SAMN05326641, study PRJNA326480) | marine metagenome | isolation source: seawater | place: Atlantic Ocean: North West | collected 2012 | reverse complement strand
CAGTAATACCAGTTATTAATGCTACTTTTTTCTTCATTTTTTAAAAATAAATAGTCTTATTATAGAAATTAATATTAAAAAACCATCTTTAAATTCATTAACTTTCTTCTTGCCGCTTATTCTTGATCTTTCAAAAGATGGATGATCGGTAATTTTAAAATTATTTAATTTTGCCTTCACAGGAAGTTCTATACAAAATGTAAAATCATTAGATTTAAGCTTCAAATTTTTAAAAGCTTCAGTTCTACCCATAACATAAGTAAATAACACATCAGATATATTTAATCTAAATAAAATTTGACATGCAAAAGTAAAGAATTTATTTCCAAAATATGTCAATATTGTATCATCTTCACTTCCACCAGGTTTTATATAACGAGTGTTAAAAACAAAGTCCATACCAAGATCTAATTTATTAATCATTTCAAATAAATATTTGGGATCAAAAGAACCGTCAGCATTAAATATACAAGAAAACTCAGTATCAGATTCATTCAAACCTTGTATTAAAGCATTTCCAAAACCTTCTTCTTTTTGCATCAAAATTTTACAGTCAAAATTTTGAATTGATTTTATTGTTTCTTTGTCATGCTCTGGAATAACAACAATTATTTTACATGATAAATTCATTTTAGCTATTTCGTTTAATACTATCGGTAAAGTGGAAACTTCGTATTTAGCAGGTATCACTAAAGTTAAATTTTTCATTATTTTTTTTAACCAAGATTAATTATTAATTTTTTTTTAACAGCATTTAAACTTAATCTAATTACATAAAATAAAGTTTTTAAATAGCTATATTTTAGATGTAATCGATAAAGCCTAAATGCATCTGATATTTTTTGTAGATTTGAAGAAGAAAGAGATTTATCAAGATATCTCCAACATATTAATTTTTTATTTATCCCTAAAAATTGCTTTAGATTTTTAATTATTTTTAACCATAATAAATAATCTTCTTTGGTTTTCAATTTTGAAAAAAAATATTTTTTCATAAGCTTGGTTGAAATCATAACAGACGATAAACCAATATCACAACTTTTCATTAAATCATCTTGAGTAATTATTTTTGTAACTTTAAATTCTCCTATATTATTTGATGAATTATTAATTATATCATAACTTGAATGAGAAAAACTAATGTTATTTTTTTTCATGAATGTTAATTGATAACTTAATTTATTTCTTCTCCACTTATCGTCAGCATCACAAAAAGCTATATAACTGCCTTTGGTGAATCCAATTGCTTTATTTCTGGACAATCCAGCACCTAAATTTTTTTTATTTATAATTAATTTATAGTTGTTTTTAATAATTTTTTTTAATATTAATTTTAGATATTTTAATTCTGATTTGTCTTGATCATCATAAATAATTATAATTTCAAAGTTTTTATATGTCTGTTTTGCAATTGAATTAAGTGTTTCTTGGATATATTTTTTTTTTTTATGATAAGGTATAATTATTGATATTAAATCCTTTTTCATATTTCAAATAAGTTATAACAAATTAATTTTATTGGATAATATTTATCTATAAATATTATATATATTTTTTTGGTTTATAACTAAATATACCAATTATTCTACCTATAGCCTTGGCTAAAAAAAAATAAGATTTTAAGTAGTTATTCTTAGCTGGAAAAACAATAAATAATAACGATTGGATTAATAATGCAATAATTTTAAAACAAATAACAAAAATACCTTTAAATTTCCCGTAAACTTTTAAATCGATTATATTGCCAGAATATCCATATCTTAGATTTCTTCTAAAAAACCAAATTTTTTTTTCACGATTACTTTGATGATTTTCAACTACAAATGAATTTGAATTCCATTTAATAATATTTCCTTGTTTAGATAGTATTTTAAAAAAAAGTTGATCACTACCTCCAATATTTTTTAAATCTTCATCAAATAATAAATTGTTATATTTAATTGCTTTTGCCTTAAAAAAACAGTTGTTTGTAGCAATCCAATCTACTTTTTCTCCATTTTTTCTATTAGGCTCTAATGAGTTAAAAAATTTTTCGAAATTTTTATTTTTTACGATATGCTTTTGAGGTCCACCAACTATATCAGATTTTTCCTTTTTAATAAATTTAATCATATTTACAAGCCATTTCTTATTAACAATACAATCATCATCTAGAAAAGCTCCGTAAACAAACTTTTCCTTTCTTAAAAAATTTAAAATTATATTTCGTGACGATGGAATATTATTTTTTTTAGAATAAAGTATTTTATATTTAAAGTTATTTTGTAAAATTTTATTTGTAAAATTTGAAAATAAAATGTTTTTTTTTTCAATTACAAAAACTATTTCAGTCTTATAATTAGAATTTTTTTTTAATAGATTTAGTGATTTTAATAAAAGACTTAAAAACTTTATATTTTTTTTACTGATTAGTATGCAAATATAGACTTTCTTCATATTATTTTTTTTATATTTTTAATAATTCTTAATAGAAATAAAAAATATACAAATAAGAAATTTTGCCCATTATCAATTCTAATTTTATTACATTCTAAAAGATAATCCATAAATCTAATTTTAGATGATAGTCCTCCTGTTCTAAATTTTCCTAATATTTCATTTTTTTTTGTAGCAATTCCATTAAGATTAAACTTATTAATCATTCTTATAAAAAGATCATAATCTGCAGAATATTTATATTTTAAATTATATAATCCTACTTTTAATTGAGATTTTCTTTTTATAAAAAATCCCACGGAATGTGTTGTGTAAAATCCAAAACTCCAATTAATTATATTTGGTCTGTATCCATGCAAAAGTTTATGCTTATAAACAGTTCCAAATAAAAAATCTAAACTACTATCCTTTTGAAAGTATTTGTTAACAGTTTTTAAAGTATTTTGAAAATAAATATCATCAGAATTTAAAATTCCTATTATTTCACCTTTTGAATGTTTTATACCTACATTCATGGCATGGTATAAGCCTTTATCATTTTTGTTCCTAATATATTTAACTTTATTTTTAAATAATTTTAAAATTTTAATTGTATTATCTTCTGAGTTACCATCGACAATAATGTGTTCATAATTTTTATAATTCTGTAATAGAACACTTTTTATATTTTGCTTCAAATATTTTTCTGAATTTTTAGTTACTGTGATTATCGAAATTTTATATTTTTTCATTAATAATATTTAGAAATAAGGCTATTATATTTTTTACCATTTAAATTTGATTCAAATCTTTTTATATAATTTTTTGCCTTTTTTGACTTATTTATAAGCATTTTTTTATTTTCATTAAAATTTAATAACTTATTAAACAATTTTTTATAATCTCCGACTTTAAAAAGGTCTCCTAATTTACCATTAATTAAAATTTCTCTTGGGCCAGTGGGACAGTCAGTTGATATTATTGGTATATTATTGTTTTGAGCTTCAATTAAAACATTTGGTAAACCTTCAAACTTTGACGTTAATACAAATAAATCACAGGAATTCAAATATGACTCTGCATTTTTTTTATAACCAAGAAGTTTTATATGTTTATCTAAATTTTCTGATTCAATATATGCATTTAATGATTTCTTTTTAATCCCATCTCCAATTATACAACATCTAAATTTTATTTTTTTTTTTAATAATAGTTTTAAACTTTTCAACAAAACAATCTGATCTTTTTGATCAGTCAATCTTCCAATATTTAAAATTTTTAAACCTTTAAATCTTTCAAAAAATTTTAATTTATTTTTTTTTTTGTTACTTTTATTTAAATTATAAATAAGTATAGAATTTAAATTCAAATACTTTTTTATTTCTTTTTTAAAAGATTTTGAATTTACAATAATTTCATCTGCAAAATTATAAAAAAACTTAAAAAAAATTTTTTTAAAATAAGTATTGATATATTTTTTTATGCTCGTGTTAAGTCTTATTAAAATTTTATAACCAAAAATTTTAGAAATTAAAATTACAAAAGTGTTAGATTGAAAAGATATTAAAACTATTTCTTTATTCATAAAATTATTAATCAAAAGCAATATAGCTATTATTGTTTTTTTAAATCTGCTTTTACTTTCCCACTGATTTGATTTTGGACAAATAACTGAAATTTTTTTATTAAAAAAACTCTTAAATTTTCTGTCCGCTGTTACAATATATATATTTTTGTAATTTTTTGATAAATATTCTGAAATTAAAAATAGGTTTTTTTCTACTCCACCTCCTTCTATTGAAGGAATAAATAAAACAATTTTTTTTTCCACAGTATTTTTTTGTTAAATTAAATTTATTATCCTTTTTATTGTTCTTCCAATAATTATATAAAAAACAATAAATGGATTCTGCTTATTATCTAATCTTATCTTTGCTTCATTAAATAAAGTTTTTACGAAGCTATGTTTTTTAGAAAATCCACTACTTCCTAAATCTCCAAATATTTCATTACCTCTTGTATGTATTCCTTTAAACTTATGTTTGACAATCATTCTATATAACAAATCATAATCAGATTGAATTTGATATTTTAAACTAAGCAACCCCACTTTATTCAATGAAGATCTTCTAATAAAAAAACCTACTACAGAAGAGGGTATAATATTAAATTTTCTATAGATGTCGTTTGGTTTGTATCCACCATATATTTTTCCATCTTTTTTCACTGTACCACAAACAAAATCTATTTTTTTATTTTCTAAAATATATTTTGCTAAAATTTTCATTGCGTTTGGATATAAGATATTAGAAGAATCTACTATTCCAACAAATTTTCCTCTTGAAAGTTTAAAACCTTTATTCCATGCGTCCCACATTCCTTTATCATTCTCACTGGTCCAAAAATCTATTTTATTATTAAATTTTTTTAATATTTTAATAGTCGACCTTCCTGAGTTTCCGTCAACAACTATAAATTCTACATTTTTATATGTCTGATTTAAGACAGATTTCATAGATTTTAATAAATCTTTAGATTTATAATTCGGCATTATTATTGAAATTAATGGAGAATTTTTCAAATCTCTCTTAAAAATTCCTTTTGTTCTTAGGCCTCCACTTGGAAATTTTGTAAAAAAATTTTTTTTTTTATTTAGATAATGATTTAATTTTTTTTTTTTCAATTTATTAATTGTAATTTTTTTTATACCAATCAATAGTATCTTTAAGACCTTTCTCTAAAGATATTTTGGATCTCCAGCCTAAATTTTTCATGACTTTAATATCTAGTATCTTGCGTCTTGTTCCATCAGGATATTTTTTATTAAATTTTAATTTTTTATTTGAGTTTGTAAGTTTTTTAATAATTTCTGCAAATTTTCTAACAGTAAATTCTTGTCCAGATCCAACATTTATTAAACTATTTAATTTAATATATTTAATTAATTTTTTATTATTTGATAATTTCTTTTCTAATATGAAAGTTATTGCAGAAGCTAAATCGTCAACATGCATTACTTCTCTTTTGGGTAGTCCTGAACCCCATATTTCTACATTTTTTTTTTTATTATACTTTGAATCAATAAACTTTTTAATTAATGCTGGTAAGAAATGACTATTTTTTGTGTCGAAATTATCTTTAGGTCCATACAAGTTACATGGCATTAAAGTCAAATAACTTTTTTTGTACTGTTTATTATAAAAATTACATGCTTTTAAGCCTACAATTTTTGCTAACGCATAGGCTTCATTAGTTTGTTCTAATTCACTTGTTAGCAAATAATCTTCTTTTATGGGTTGTTTAGAATTTTTTGGATAAATGCATGAACTTCCCAAATTGATGAAGTGCTTAACGTTGTTTTTATATGCACTATTGATTAAATTTAATTGTATTAAAATATTTTCATTTAGAAACTCAACTGGATATGTCGAATTAGCTAAAATACCACCTACTTTACCCGCACAATTTATTATTACATCTGGTTTTTTTAATTTTATAAAATTATTCAATTTCTCTTGATTTAGTAAGTTTAAATCTTTCCTAGATTTAAAAAGAATATTTTTATATCTCTTTTTTTTTAAATGTTTTATCAAAGCATTTCCAACCATTCCATTATGACCAGAAACAAAAATTTTTATATTGTTTGATCTCTTCATAGTTTATTTAAATTATTAATATTATTATATAGACTATCTATTGTTAAATTTAAATTAATTTTCACACAAACCCTTTTCCATTTTAAAATACATAATAAAATTTTCACCATCCGACATTTTACAATATTTTTTCATAACTAATTTTTGAAAATCGAAAAAATCATCTTTTTTATTCAAAATAATTACATCTGGATATGAAAGTTTTTTATTAAAATTTTTAAATTCATTTGTTAACCTGTCTATTTCAAATTTAGGAATTATAGATTGTTGGTGTAATAATATATGAGTTTTTTTTATATGATCATATTCATCAGCTGTAAAATCTTTACTATTCTTAAAAGTGATTAATGAATTTGCTTGGTACTTATAATACAAAAATTTTGATATATTTGTATTTATATATCTCCAAGTAGATTTCCTGTTTTCTATAAACAATTTAAAATTTTCTTCATTTAAACCTAATATTCTGAATGATGAAAATATATCTTCCTCGATCATATGATCTTTTTTTGAAGTAAAAATAGAATTTATCAAATTAAGATATTTTGTGTCATTCATAATCGACCAAATAATTAAATCTGTTTCAAATGTTAATATACTTATATCTTTTAAATTATAACTTTCTTTAATTGTATCTGTAATATGAGAAAATTCATTTCTATATTTATTATAAGAAAGATCATTGTATTTGTTTTTAATTTCATTCCAATTAAGAATGGTAGAAAGTAATACAAAAAACATTATTAAAAAAAACTTAAATAAATTTTTTAATTTAAAATTTAAAAAAGAATTCACTGTTAAAAGTGTAAAGATAATTAAATATAAAAAACCATTAACAATTATAAAATTTATAAAATGATAAAAAACACAAGATTTGTTACTTAATAATATAAATATGATTGGGGCAAATAAAGAACTTAAAAAAGATATATAAAAAATATTAATTATTTTTTTTTCAAAATATTGAAAATAATTTATGAATATATTTAATATAGAAATTGTAAGAAATAAAAAAATAAATTTTAAACTTAAATATTTATTTAATAAATAATTAAAAAGTTCTAATTTTTTATTATAGTCTAATTCATAAATACACTGTCTAGTAGTAAATTCACTTTCATGTAAAATTAAATTTAAGATGAATGGAATAATTGTGATTATAAATACCAACGAGGCTAATAGATAGTATTTATAATTATTTAATATCTCAGAAATTACTTTACTCTTAAATTTTATTATTAAAAAAGATAACAAAATAACTGCTTGAGTGAAAAAAAAGTAATAAAAACTTGATAATGTTAAACCAACTATTAATCCTAGGAGAGAGAAAATTTTATAATTATATTTAAAATTTATATTTAATTTTAAAATTAATAATAAAAATCCAAAAAAATATAAATTTGATATCATTGGTCTTGGAACTCTTAAATTATAAAAATTTCTCGCAAAATTTTGTAAATAAGAAAAATCATTTAGATATGAATTTGTTATAAAGGTTGGTAATAAAAAAATTAAAATTGCAAAAATGATTGATAGATTGCTTGAAGCAGCAAATTTAAAGATATTATAAAAAATATATAAAAATAAAAAAACACAGATAATGTCAGCTATTACAAACGAATAAAAACTAAAAGTTTTCAAAAGAAATGAATGCAATAATATTCCTGAAATTGGTAAAGGAATAATTTTTAAATTATTAATTTCAGGATCGTAAGAATAATTAAATTGAAATTCAGAAAAATATTTAATTAAAGGATAATAAACTTTGCTATCATAAATGCTTTCAAAAATAATTTTTACATCAATGCTTTCTTGAAAAAAATGGTAAGAAGTAATCCATTTTATTGATATAATAAGGATAGAGATAAGTAGTAAGGTATAATTTGTCTTCAACATAATTTGATTTTAATAAAACTTTTAATTTGTTAATTTACACAAAAAATAATTACTTTTTTATCATTATGCACTGCCCCATATAATTGTATATAATAGTGTACTTCGTATGGAATTCTTTTTTAATTTTGTTTACGGCTTGAATAATTTCATCTACTTTATGAACTCCATAATCATCAAAAACAATCACTCCATTTTTAATTAGATGTTTATCAACAAAGATAAATGCTTTTAGCGTATCTTTATATATATTGATATCCAAATGACACATTTTAATTTTTTTTTTAAGTTTAATTTTTTTAGGAAAACGACATTTTTTGATTTCGTAATTTTTAATCTTAAAATAGTTGATATTAAATTTTAATTCCTTCAAATTTTTATAAACAAAAGTTTGTTCCTTAATATGATTTCCAGATGATATTGCATAACCTTCGAAAGTATCTATAAAATATGTTTTTGATCTCATATTATTATTTGCCTTTGCCATAACAATCCCTGCACCACCTTTCATGCAGCCTATATCTAAAATATCTCCATTAATATTTTTTAATGAATCAGACAAATACCATAATGTATAAGCTCTCGCTTCATCAAGTAGCGTTAAATTTTGAATTTTTAAAAATAATTTAAAAAATTTATTGTCTGCAATCCAAGGTGCGTACATCGCAGTTGAAATAATTATTTTTTGATAATTTTTAAAATTATAAAATGTGCTTAAAAAAAGACGTATAAAAAATTCAACAAATTTTTTAAAGTATTTAAGCAAAAATATTATGTTGTTGCCATAAACATGTTTTATCATTATTAATACTCCATGAAATTTTTAGCACATAGTAATTGGACTAAAAGTACTTTTTACAACAAAAAAATTTTATTTCCACAAAATTTAGCATCTTTAAGTAGAATTATTCATTCAAATGAAATTGGAATATGTGGAAACCTAAGATCTTTTAATGACACATGTATAAACAAAAAAAGGTTAGTTTCTCTAAAAAATTTTCCCAAAAAAATAATTATAAACAAAAAAAAATCACTTTTGTATGTTTCTTCAAATTGTTTATTGATAGATGTTCTAAAAAAAATAGTACCCAATGGTTATATGGTTTCTGTTACACCTGGTTCAAAATATGTGACAATTGGTGGAATGATTTCAAATAATGTAATTGGTAAAAACTCAAAAAATAACCAATTTAGGTACATTTTAAAAGAGTTTCAATTGTTAAGCCCAAATAACAAAATTTTAAATTGTTCAAACAAATCTAACAAAAAAATTTTTGATTTAACAATAGGTGGTTTTGGTTTAACTGGAATAATTTTAAATGCAGTTATAAAACTTAAAAAAATTAAAAATCAACATATAAGACAAAATATCTTTCAGTTTTATAATATTGATGAGTTTGAAAAAATAGTAAAAAAAAAAAACTAAGTTTAATGTTTCTTGGATAGACAGCCACTCTTTAAATAAAAAAGAATTCAAAGGACTTTTTTACACAGGTGATTACTATACAAAAAATACTAAAATTAAAAATTATGAATATAGCAACAATAATACTAACCTTTTAACAACCTTTTTTTTAAAAACTTATATTCAAAATTTTTTTTTATCAAAAGTAGTTAACTATATATTTTTTAAAATCATAAAAAAAAAATCTATAGTAAATTTTGATAAATTTTTTTATCCTCAGGATAAATGGTTAAATTTTAATAATTGTTACAAAAATGGTTTTTTTCAAATCCAATTTTTAATACCAGAAAAAAAATTTAAAAATATAATTAGGATAATATCTAAATTTTTTAGCAAAAATAAAGTAAAGTCTACCTTTATAATTATAAAAAAAATTAACGAAAAGGGTAAATATTTAAATTTTTTTGGCAAAGGTTATTCAATATCTTTCGACTTTGATAATGACCTTAAATCTAAAAAAATAAAAATCTTTTTTTTAAAATTAATATCTACTAATAATTTAAAAATTAACTTTTCCAAGGATATAATTCAGAAATCTAAATTTATTAAGGATAAAAAAGAATATATAAATTTTAAAAAAGACTTAAAATATTTAGATAAACAAGAAATTATTAATAATGAATTTTCAAAAAGATTAAAATTAAAGTTTAGTAATGAGATATAAAAAAATTATTATTTATGGAGGAACCTCTGAGATTTCTTTGGAATTAATAGATTTATATATAGATGAGTGTGAAAAAATAATTATCTTTTGTAGATTAAAGAAAGATTTTATTGAGTTAATAAAAAATAAAAAGTTTTTTAATAACATGGAAAATAAAATAGAAATTTTCGAGGTAGACTTGTTAGATTTAAATAATAATTTAGATATAATAAAGAGCTTTAATAATGATATTTCGGGTATAATTTGGGTTGCTGGGTTTACAGGAGATGGAAATTATGAATATTTAAATATTGAACAAGCTAAAAAAAACATCGAAATAAATTTTTTAAATCCAGTAATAATATTAACAGAGATGTCAAAAAAAATTATAAAGAATAACAATTCTTTTATTGCAGTTTTTACATCAGTCGCTGGTCTAAGGGGAAGGAAAAAACAATTTTATTACTCTTCTGCAAAATCAGGATTGATTTCTTTTTTATCATCTTTAAGACAAAAATTATTTAGAGATAAAGTTTCAGTTACTACTATAATCCCTGGTTATATGAACACTAAACCTTTTAGAAATGGAAATTGGAACTCACCTAGTTTCTTAATAACAAAACCGAAAAAAGTAGCATTAATTTTAAAGACTGCGGTAAATAAAAAAAAAGAAATAATTTATATCAATATCTTTTGGAAAATAATAATGAAAATTATAAATTTGATTCCAGAAAAAATTTTTAAAAGGTTCTCATTCTGAAACTAATTTTTTATAATTAAAATAAAATGAAAATTAATCTTTTTTTTTTCTTAGCTAGATTTGGTTTAGGAGGTGCTGGAAATTCTGTTTATAGGTTATGCAGCTCCCTTAATAAAAATAAATTTAATATAAATGTTATCTGCTTAAATAAATGTGCTTATGAAAGTAAACTAAAAAAAAAAGGTATAAAAGTTTTTAAAATAAAATCGAAAAGAACTTTTTTTTCAATTTTTAAAATTAATAAATTATTAAAAAAAATAACAAAAAAATATTCAAAAAATATTTTTATTTCAAACATTAATTATACAAATATTTTATGTGCTTTATTTTTAAAAAAAAAATCAGGTGATAAATTAATTGCTATTGAAAGAACTCCATTTAAAGAATTAGAAATATATTTTGGTTTTATAGATTATATAAAAAAATTAATTATTAAATTTCTAATACGTTTTTATTATAAAAAATTTGATAAAATAGTTTGTAATTCTAAATACATTAGTACCTATCTTAAAAAAAAATATGGTTATAAATCAATAACAATTTATCCCCCATCAATAATTTCCAATAAAAAAGTTGGTTTAAAAAAATATTATTACAAACCTAAAACTATAATTATTTCAACAATTTGTAGATTATCTAAGGAAAAAGCAATCCACGAAATAATTTATGCATTAAATTATTTAAAACTAAAAAACATAAAGCTTAAAATTATAGGTAATGGTCCAGAAAAAAAAATTTTAAAAAACTTAACTAAAAAACTTAATTTAACAAAAAATGTAAAATTTTATGGACATAAAAATAATATAGAAAAATATTTATTAAAGACTCATTTATATATTAATTCGTCATATTTTGAAGGTTTTCCAAATTCTGTGGTTGAGGCGGCAAATCTAGGTGTGCCTGTGATATCTTCTCAAAGCCATGGTGGAATTAATGAAATTTTATTAAATGGCAAATGTGGAACTATGTATTATAACGGATATAAAAATCTAGCATTCGAGATTCAAAAGTATTTAAAAAATCCAAATATTTTTTACAAAAAAGCGAAGCTAGCTAAAAAAAATGTTTCCAAGTTTAATCTTATTAATCATAAAAAAAATTTTGAAAAATTGTTAAATAAAATTTAGTTTAATAATTATAATATTTTCTAAACCAATCTACAGTTTTTTTTAAACCAGTTTCCACTTTTGTAAATTTAATTTTACCGATTTTTAATAAAATTTTTTTATTTGAGCCATGTGTTTTAATTACATCTGCTTTTTGGAGAGATCTTTTAAACATTTTTGGTTTTTTATTTGTTAATTTATTTATTTGATTAATAACTTTAGAAAGACTTATTGGATTGTTTGAACAAACATTAAATAGTTGGTGATATTTTTTTTTATTTTTTGAGAAAATAATTTTTTCAATAATTAAACAAGCATCTTTGATATATGTAAAATCTCTTGTATGATTTCCAAAGTTATTTAAATAAAATTTTTTAGATGAATCGTAGGATGAACTTAAATATTTCATCATAAACATATCTGGTCTTCCCCATTCTCCATATACTGTAAAAAATCTTAAACCAGTAAAATATATTTTAAATTGTTCAGAAAATACTTCGGCCATTTCTTCATTTATTTTTTTTGATAGAGCATATATATTTTTTGGCTTAATTTTTTGTTTTTCATTTAGTGGAAAAGTAATTGAGTCACCGTACACTGAACTTGATGAAGCATAAATAATTTTTTTAACTTTATAATTATTTGCTAAATTAATAATATTATAAAAACCTAATATATTATTATCAACATATTCAGTTGGTTTTTTTAGCGAATATCTTACACCGGCTTGTGCAGCAAGATTAATAATTAAAGAAATTTTTTTTCCTTTAAAAAAACTGTCTAATTGTTTTTTATTTGTTATATCTATCTTCTTAAATTTGAAATTATGAAATTTTTTTAATTCTCTAACTCTTTTTAGTTTTAAAGATTTTGAATAATAGGTATTAAGATTATCTACACCAAAAACTTTTAATTTACTATTTCTAAGTAAATATTTGGATAAATTAAAACCGATAAAACCAGCTACACCTGTAATAAAAATTTGCATAAAGTGAATATTGATATATCAATTATTTGAAAAAAAAAGTATAGATATTTTCATGCTAAAAATATGTGTAATGGGTCTAGGCTATGTTGGATTGCCTATATGTCTTAGAATATCAAAATATTATAAAACTATTGGCTTCGATATTAATAAAAATAGAATAAAAAAACTTAAAAAAAAAGTAGATATAAATAATGAGTTTCTTAAAAAAGATTTTTTAAGAAAAAAAATTGATTTTACAGACGATATTTCTAAGCTCAAAAACTGTAATTTTTTTATAATTTGTGTACCAACACCAATTACAAAAATAAAAAAACCAGATCTTAAATATGTGAAAAAAAGTTTTGATATAATTTCTAAGTATTTAAAAAAAGATGATATAATTGTTTTAGAGTCAACTGTTTACCCTGGAATAACAAAAAAATTTACTAAAGAATTAGAAATAAAAAAAAAGCTGACTCATAATAAAGATTTTTTTGTTGGTTATAGCCCTGAAAGAATTAATCCTGGAGATAAGAAAAATGAACTTTCAAAAATAAATAAAATTTTAGCATATGATGGAAAAAACCTAGAAACAAAAAATAAACTAAAAAAAGTCTATTCTAGATTGTGTAAGAATCTTATTTTTACTAACAAAATTAATGAAGCAGAGGCTGCTAAAGGAATAGAAAATATTCAAAGAGATTTGAATATAGCCTTTTTCAATGAAATTTTATTAATTTGTAACAGACTTAATATGAATTTTAATGAAGTAGTTAAATTAGCAAGTACGAAATGGAATTTTATAAAATTTACTCCTGGTTTAGTAGGGGGTCATTGTTTACCTGTTGACCCATACTATCTAACTTATGCTGCAAATAAAAAAAAATATAAATCTAAATTTACTCTCTCAGGCAGATCAACCAATGAATATATGAAAAAATATGTTTTAGAATTTGTAAATAAAAAAATCAAAAAATATTATAAAAAAAATAAATTAAATTCTAAAATTTGTGTAATTGGTTTAACATATAAATATGGAGTATCTGATACTAGAAATTCTCAAAATATTGAAATATTCAAAATTTTAAAAAATTCTTATAAAAGAACAACTGCTTTTGATCCTTTTTTAAATGATAAAAAATTTAATTTAATAGATAAAAATTTTAAAAAAAACGATTTTTTTATATTTTTATCTAAAGGAAAAATTTTTGATAATATCTATAAAAAAATACAAAATATGGATAACCAAAAAATAATTGATCCATTCAATTATTATACTAACTAATCAATATATCTCTTAAGCTTTTATAATGATAAAATAATGTAAAATTTTTTGAATACTTTTTTAATCTAATCAATTTTGCATATGATTGATGTTTTGTTAATTTTGTAAACTCAATATATTTGTTATATAGATCCTTATAATTATTATTTTCAAATAAAAATCCTCTTTCTGAATTATTTAAAATTTCAGTTGGTCCAGTTTTGGAATCTGATGCAAAAACCATCTTATTTAAAAAAGCTGCTTCAATAATTACAAAACCAGGGTCCTCGTAAAAAGAAGAGCATATGAAACATTTCGATCTGTTAAGATAATTAAAAACATTATCCTTATATCCAAGTAAATATACATTTTCCTTTAAATGCAATTTTTGTATTAATTTTTCTATTTTTGATCTTTCCTCTCCTTCTCCTAATATTAATAATTTTACATCATGTTCGTATTGTAAAATTTTATTATATCCTTTGATTAATAATTCAAAATTTTTTTGTCTTGTTAATCTCCCAATGCCTAAAATAAATTTTGTATTTTCAAATTTCTTGTCTAATGGTTCATTTTTTTTTAAATTTATGTATTTGGCTGATATTACTGGGTCATACAAAATTGCTAATTTAGTGCGAGAAAAAACATTCATTTCTGCAAGTTTATTTAATGTCGAATATGTTGGGCATGTTACTTTATATATTTTTTTAGAAAGTAAAGACCAAAAAAATCTTCTTATGGGATTTAGTTTTGGAGTTCCAGATATTCTTACTATTAGTTTTGTTCTAAAATTAAAAAATGCAAATAATAATAATGGCAACGAAATTATTAAATGGGCAATTAAAAAATCTGGATTTTCTTTTATTATTAATCTTTTTAATTTTCTAAAACTAAATATAAAAATAAAAATTTGTGAAATTCTGCTTTTAAAATATCCTCCTTTTGGCAGAAATTTATAAAAGTTATTTTTATATAATTTAATAATATTAGTATTTTTTAATTTTTCTTGCTTTAATTGCCATTCTCCAGTTGCATCTATAAGATGTGGTTCAATCTCTTTATTTTTATCATATCTTAAAATTGAATTAATGGATTTTGATACCGCTTCTACTGTTGCAATATTTGATAAAAATGGGGACCAGTAAAAAACTTTCATTGTTTAAAAAATTAATTAGTCTTAACCTTTGTAATAACCTTTCATAATATCGTAAGTTTTTTTCAACCCATTCTCAATATCATATTTTGGTTTCCAACCAGTTATTGCAGTCAGTTTTGAAATATCCGTCATAAACTCCATTGGGCCAGAAACTTTTTTATCTTCAGAAATTATTTTTTTTCCTGAAAGATTTTCAATAATATCACATATTTGTTTTAGTGAAGACATTTGTCCTGTACCCAAATTTATTACTCCTTCATAACTTGAATTTATTAATTCAAGTACGGCATCGGCTGCATCTTCAGTGAATATAAAGTCTCTTTTAGGTTTGTCATTCCATATTTTGACTTCATTTTTTTCAAATATATCCTGCATAATTGTTGGTACCAAATCAGGTCTTTTTAATCTTGTATAACCATAAATATTACTCAATCTTACGATAATCGATGGAACGGATTTAGAAAAAAATTTAACAATTTCTTCTGATAGATATTTGCTAAAAACATATTTATTTATATAAGGATTAATTTTCTGATCTTCTCCAACAGGAATTTTAAATTTTTCCTGATCGTAAAGTAATATTGTTGTAAAACAAATAAATTTTTTTATCTTTCTTTTTGAGAAATATGATAAAGCTTTATTTAAAGGATATACATTTAGATCAATACCCATATTATCCTTTAAGTTAATTTCATGGTGATTAGAACTTCCAATTAAAAATATTACTTTATCAAATTCTATTTTATCTAATATGTTGATTTGATTTAAGTCATCTAATTGAATGTGCTTATTTATGCATTCTGCTGGCGGTTTTGTTCTCCCGACTGAAATAATTTCTGAATTTTTTGACAATATTACAGGGCCAAAAAAACCACTTCCTCCAAATAACAAAGTATTGCTCATTTTGAAAACGACATTTTATTATAGATTTCTTTTATTCCATTTTCTAACTTTATTGGTTTAAATTTAGGAAAATATTTTTTTAATTTAGATATTTCTATATCTTTTCTCATTTGTCCGTTAGGTTTACTTTTATCATAATTAATAAATAAATGCTCAGAACCACAAGCTTTTAGAGCTATCTTGGCAATTTTATCAACAGTATAATTTTCATCTGTTGCTATATTCATATTATAAAATTTGTCTTCTAAAATCATTTTATTTATTAAGTTAGCTACGTCCCTTGCATGCATAAATTGTCTAAATGGCTTACCGTCTCCAAATAGTGTAATTGATTTCTTTTTTTTTCTTTGAGCATTTATAATTTTTTCAATTAACGCACCGACAAAATGTCCTTTTATTGGATCAAATTTATCAAATTCTCCATATAAATTACATGGAATTAGATAGTTATAATTTGTTTTATATTTTTTATTATACATATCTATTTGAATTGCTAGACATCTCTTTGCATAAGAATAAGAAAATAAATCACTATGAGGCGCTCCCTCTAAAAGTTTATCTTCTTTAATTGGATAATTATTTAAATTATCTGGATAAATGCAAGAGCTGAGGATACCAGTAAATTTCTTAACATTATTTTTATAACTTTCTTTTAATACCAAAGTATTCATTATGATATTTTCTTCAAAATATCTTACTGGTTCTTCTATATTATGATGAATTCCTCCTACTAATGCTGCTAAATGAACTACTATAGATGGTTTGATCTCTAAAAACATCTTAGATACTTCATTTTCATTCAAAAGGTTATAGTCTTTTGATGAAACATATTCAGCATTTCCCATAATTTTTTGCAGATATTTACCAATTAAACCAGTGCCACCTGTAACTAATATTTTTTCTTTCATAATTTATTTCTTAGTTGCGGAAAATAAATATCCTATTGGATATATTTTTTTTGGATCTGTTTTCATAAAAAAAAATAATAATTTATCTAAGATTAATGCGGATATAATAAGTAATTGATAAATAATAAATAAATATTTTAAATAACTTCTTAGTAAAGAAATACTCGCTAAAAAAGGACCAGTGCCCAGTTCTTTAATCTTTACATTTATAAATTTATTATCTGTTAATATCTTTTTTAAGTTTTCTTTAGTAAATCTTGTATAATCCTTTGGAGCACCATGTATTCTATACAAAAATGGTGTGGAACCTAATACCTTTCCCTTTTCTTTTAGAAGATATCTTAGATTTTGAAAAGGAGTATTAATTTTTGATAGATGTTCTAAAACATTAAAAAAAACTATATTATCATACTTTCTTTTGTGTTTCGTTTTTTTTTCTAAATCTATAAATATAAATTTTTCGTTTTTTATTATATTGGAAAATGAGGTTGAATATTTACTTGATTTTTTATTTAAAAAATTTTTATATAAGTCAGTTTTTGCACCAAACTCAAGACAATCTCCTTTTAGTTCAAATTTATCGAACTCTTCTTGTTGCAAAACTCTTAAAATACTTTTACCTGAGAAAAGTAGTCTAAAATAATTCATTATTAACCATTTTATAAACAATTTGTTTAAAAGAAGTTTTTGGATACCATTTAATTATTTTTTTTGTTAAACTTATATCAGCTTTATATCCTTTTATATCAAGTTTTCTTTTAAATTTTCTTACATTTGTTCTAATTTTTTTTTGACTCAGTTTCTCTAATTTAAAAACTTCTTTTACAAAATCTTTTAAAGAATGAATTTTTCCAGTACCAATGACTAAATCAATTGGTTTTTTTAATCTTAGCATTAGCCAAAATGCTTCTACATATTCAGGTGCCCAACCCCAATCTCTATATATATTTATATCTCCTAATTCTAGTATTTTTTTTTTTTTTTTTTTAATTTTTCTAGCTTCATTAATAATTTTCTTTGTCACGAATTCATCAGATCTTAAACTAGATTCATGGTTAAATAATATACCAGAGCAACAAAACAAACCAAAATTTTCTCTATATATTTTTGTAAACCAGTATCCTGCTGCTTTTGCAACTCCGTATGGACTTTGAGGATCAATTTTAGAGTTAACATTATATTTATTATATTTATTATTGCCGAAGAATTGTCCCGATGCAGCATTAAAAATTCTTATTTTTTTATTTTTTTTTTTTACAACATTCAAAATATTTAAAATTCCTAAAGCATTACTTTTTAAAGATATCTCAGGATACTGAAAAGATTTAATAACTGATGAATCTCCAGCTAAATAATAAATTTCATTTATATCTTTATTTATTACTTTATTACAAAAATTGTATTTTGTAGCTTGTCCTTCATATAACTTTATATTTTTGTATGTATCTAGCCTAATAAGTCTATTAAGGTTTTTTGTATTAATATTTCTTGATGTTCCAATGACCTTGTAACCTTTTGATAACAATAAAGATGATAAATATGCTCCATCCTGTCCACTAATTCCAAATATAATTGCTGTTTTATTCTTTTTCATTATAAGGTGATCAAATATTTATAATAATTTATACAATGTTTATTACATTATACCCAAAATGACAAAAACATTAATATTTACTGCTACATACAATGAAATTAATAACATAAAAAAACTTATTAATAAAATTTACAAAATAAATAAGAATTTAGATATTTTGGTTATAGATGATAACAGCCCTGATGGAACGGCAACTGCAATAAAAAATTTAAAGCTTAAATATAAAAATTTAAAACTAATAATAAGAAAATCAAAACTAGGTCTTGATACTGCTCATAAGAAAGCATTCAGTTATGCTAAAAAAAAAAAATATTTAAATTTAATTACTATGGATGCAGATTTATCACATGATCCAAGAGAGATTCCAAAAATAATTAATTTATTAAAAAATAATAGCTTTGTTCTTGGCTCAAGATATATAAGTGGTGGAAGGTGTGAAATGCCTATTTCAAGACTTATGCTTAGTATAATTGGAAATAAAATAATTAAATTAATTTTAGGTGTAAATTGCAGTGAATTTACTACTTCTTATAGGGGTTTTAATCTAGCAAAACTTAAAAAGTTTAATATGAATTCAATAAGATCAAAAGGCTATAGTTTTTTTATGGAGTGTATTTATCAAATTAATAAAAATTACAAAATTAAAGAAATTCCTATTTTTTTTAGAAATAGAATGCATGGAAAATCGAAAATTCCAAAAGAAGAAATATTTAGAACATTAAAAAATTTATTTATTTTAAAGTACTTCTAACACAGCTATTGATGGGCTATTTTCTAAAATCATTACAATTTTATTTATTTTTTTTATATAAAATAAATCTCTAATTCTTTCTTGAATCGGTATTACATTAAAAAAAACTATATCTGAAAAATCATCATTAAATTTAATATGGTGTAATGATCTTCTACCTGGTGCAGGAGTGTTCCCCATAGCAGAAAGAAAAAAATCTCCAATTGAATTTTCAATAAAACCATCTGCATTTATTATGTTGCTTGGAGCAATAGAATTTTTTTTATACCAATACGCTGGTTCCTTAAAACCATGCTTACTATGATTTTGATATTTTAATTCTTTAATATCATTATATATTACTTTTCCATAACTAGCGATCGGCCAACCATAATTAACATAATCATTAAATTCAGATTCTTTTAGCACATTTATTTCATCTCCACCCTGGGGACCATGTTCAGTCATTACAAGCACTTTTTTATCCTCGTAATAATATCCACCTTGAGAATCTCTCATTCCTTTAGCTATTAATTTATAATTTTTATTTAAGTAATTGATCTTTATTAATTTACCAAATAATGATTTATCGTCCTGTACACTGGAGAAGGCTTGAGCATCCCCAATTGTGAATAAAAAACTTTCATCATTATAAGGAATCATCTTGCCTCCTGTGTGATTTGACATTTTATTACTACATTCAGCAAAGGAAAAAAAGTCTTCAAAATTTAAATTTTTAAAATTAAGTTCTGCAGAAATTATTGAAATATTATAGCAATTTTCTTTTATTTTCTTTTGATAACTTAAAAATATTTTATTTTTGCTTATCATTATTCCTCTAAATCCATATCTACTTTTTGAATAAATAATGTGGTCATTTACCAATTCTTTTAAATTGCTATCAATTTTGTATAAAGTAATTTGACTGTTATTTTTAAATTCGTTTACATCTAAATAACCAATTTCTCCTTCACCAGAAACTGTAAATAGATATTCTTCATGATTAAATAAATAACCAGACGGTTTTCTATCGTTATATTGCCAAGAAATTGCGGGGAAAAAATATTTAGTTAGTTTATATTTACTATTATCATTGCTTTTAATTTGCAAAACCTCAGTTAATGGTAAGTTATAACTATTATTTATTGAGTCATATAATAAATTATTTTGGATTTTTTGTAATTTGTACGCGCTCATCTTTAACAAATTATTCTCTTCTTCCAATCTAGAATTTAACTTGGAAAGATTTTCAATTTGATTTTTTTGTTTAAAAACAAAAAAAATATTATCACGTAAAATATTTTTTACACTTTGTGGAACTAATTCTTTTATTCCTAATATTAATCTATTATCTGTTTTTCCTATAAACAAAAAACCTAATATAACTAAAGTTACAAAAATAATTAAAGTTAATCTTGTTTTTTTCATATTAATCAATGCAATAAAATAGCAGTTAATGTGTTTTAGAATTCACTACTTCATTTTAGAGTAAATTTCAAAAGTATTTTTAGCGCATTTGGACCATTTAAAATTCTCAGAATATTCTAAAGCTTGAGTTATCAAATCATCATTATTTTTAAAAATACTACTTTCTAATTCATAAATTAAACTATCAAGATTTTTACTTTCAAAATAATTTATTTTATCATTGCCAATTTCTTTAAAAGTATCAATATCACTAGCTAATATTTTACATTTATTTCTCATGGCCTCTATTATTGGAATACCAAAACCCTCCATTTCAGATGTGATAACCAATAATTTAGCATTTAAATATAGATATTTTAAAATTGCATCTTCATTATTTAAAATTAATTTTACATTGTTGTAAATTTTTAATTTTTTCAAATTTTCAATTTCATTTTTTGAAAATTTACCTCCACCAAAACAAATTAGATCAAAATTTTTTTTTATTTTTTCATTACTTGAAAATGCATTTAGCAATAAGTTAAAGTTTTTATATTTTGATCTTGATCCAACATATAATAGAAAATCTTTACTAATATTTAAATTTGAAGAATTAATATTATCAAGATGGTCTGCCCCATGATAAACTACTTTAATTTTATTTTCTGCAATGTTATAATAATCTATTAAATTTTTCTTAGTTGTATTAGAAACACAAATTATAAAATCTGAATTTTTAATAGCTAATTTTTTATCATTTAATTTATTTTGAATATTCATCCCATAGTATTTAATAAGTTTTTCATGAATTAAATCATGAACTGTAATTATTTTTTTAAAATTAAAATTTTTATATAGATTGCAGCTGTAATAAGTATCATGAACTAAATTGGGACTGATTTTTTTAATTATTTTATTTTCAAAAAAAATATTCAAATTTTCTATAATCTTGTTTTTTGGATACCTTTTTACAAAAAAACCTTTAACTCTTTTTTTATTAAAATGCTTTAAGTATAAATTTTTATAAATTGGAGCTGAAATAGTATAATCTAAGTTAAGCTTCTCTAACTCATTAGCTAAATTGACAAAATATCTAGAAATTCCGCCAAATCGCTGATCAAAAAAAATTGTATTATTAAAAAGAATTTTCATGTATATAATTTTCGTTTTAACTTATATATCGAATATGTCTGAAATTTATCAAACCATTAATTCTATTGCAGATAATAAATTGGCTGTATTCGTTTTATCAGGAATTTTAGGCTTTCTAGTTAATTTTTTTTACTCATTATACGGTTTTAAGTGGGTAAATAATATAAATCAAAAAATTATTGCCTTAATAATGGCTCCATCAATGACGGTTATAGCATGGACTATTGCAGGAAATCTTGGGCTTTCACTGGGTATGATAGGTGCACTCTCAATTGTAAGATTTAGGACTCCAATTAAATCTTCTCTGGAACTAATAATTTATTTTATTTATATTGTTATAGGAATATCAATTACGGTAGCTCCAATTTATACTATATTAATTTTTGCACTTACTATAATTGCTCCTATAATATTTATTTTTTTACAAGGAAAAAATAAAGGAACACTGGAATATATAGATACATATGTGAATGAAGCGCCTACCGCTAATTTTACAATTAAAGGAAGTTCAGAAGATCTGCTTAAAGATCCGATTTCAAAAAAAATCATATATTTTAAATCAGCAAATGAAAATGAGGACAATTCAACTTTAACTTTAAAAGTAGAAAATATTGAGGAATATAATAATATAAAAAGTAATATAGAAAAAAAGGTTAAATTAATATCATCGGAATTTGTATCATAATGAAAAATATTTTTTTTTTTTTAAAAAAATTTTACCAATTTTAATTTTTACTATTTTATTTAGTAATTTTTCTTACTCAGAAGAAAATTTATTGCTTGAAAAACTGTTAAATGAAAAAGAAATTAAAATTACAATAAATGGTAATAATTACGTCAGGTATTTAAAACAGATTAAACTTGTAGGAAAAAAAATAAATTTAAGTAGTAATAGTTTAATAAATACATCAAAAAAAAAGTGGATAAAAGCGAAGATTGTAAACAATAATCAAAAAATACCCATAAAAATTAAACTTCACGGAAATAATTCAGACCATATATCAATTCCATATAGTTCTTTAAATATAAAAAATTCATTTAATAAATATGATAAATTAAATTTATTAAGACCAAATACGAGAAATTATGAAGCAGAAATATTTGGTACAATTCTTTTGGATAGTTTTAATGTAATTACTCCTAATACAAAATATATAAATTTTCAAATCAATAAAACAAAACCTGAAACCTTTATAATGCAAGAAAAAATAGATGATAAACTCTTAAAAAGAAATAATTTAAAAAATGGACCAATTATAAGATTTTCAGATAAAGAAGAAAAAATTTATGAAAAAGAAAATAAAAAGTCAGAAAAAATTAATTTTTTAGAAATTCATGAAAATTT
>MDSW01157070.1_pt1 | contig 23369 bp, 22 predicted proteins | sample 811171 | NCBI WGS metagenome assembly MDSW01 (sample SAMN05326641, study PRJNA326480) | marine metagenome | isolation source: seawater | place: Atlantic Ocean: North West | collected 2012 | reverse complement strand
TACTAGAGTCGTTTTGTCGCGAACACGACTTAGTATTTATCCTTGACGAAATTCAATCAAATTTCGGGCGAACCGGACCAATGTATGCTTTTAGTCACTATGAAATCGAGCCCGATGTAGTGCTCTTAGGGAAAGGACTCGGTAACGGTGTCCCTGTTAGTGCTGCCGTCGGGCGCAACGACGTTTTTGAATGCCTGGGGTATGGGGAAGCTTCTGATACCTGGAGCGCCAATCCTCTATCAAGCGCCGCCGTTCTTGCCACTCTTGATGAATTCGAATCCACCGATGCTCTCGAGAAAGGTGCTCATCTGGCTACCATCATTGAAGCTGGGCTAATCCGCCTCAAAGAAACTGGTGCCATCAGTAGAGTCCGAGGCGAAGGCTGTGTTTGGGGTATCGAGTGTGCAGACGTTGGTGACCGTGAAGGGGCAATCATCGCCAATCAGATTATCGAAAAATGCTATCGCGCAGACGGTGCTGCCCTGGCCATTCATCTACTGGGCGCTTTGGCTGGTAAAGTCTTGCGGATTAGTCCGCCGTTAACCATGTGCCCCCAAGAGTGCCAGGCCTACCTTGACCGACTCTATGACGTATGCCAGCAGGTTGCCAACACTTAAAACGACTAACTCACCTTGTAAATGCCACTAGATCGATCAGTTAATCGTCATTTACAGGTCGTCGCGAAAGTTGTACTTCAACTCGTAAGGGCTTACGGTCGCGAAGCAGTAAAAGAGATACCTTGTTACCAACAGGTGTAAGACTGACCAAATTTGCCAGATGGTCATCATTTTCGATCAAGGTGCCATTGAAGCTCAGAATGACATCATTGGGTGTAATCTCAGCGTTATCCGCCGGTGAATTCTCAGTGACGCCGGTAATACGTACCCCTCGGGCATGACTCAATCCCAGTTTTAACGCCGTGGAATCTGTAAAGTCATGATCCATGCGAACGCCTAAATAGGCGCCACGAATGGTTTCATCGTCTAATAACTGGTTCACCACCACCATGGCCATGTTGATAGGGATGGTAAAGCCAATTCCTTCGTTACCTCCCGAGCTACTAGCAATCGCTGTATTGATTCCTATGACTTCGCCTCGCATGCTGACCAATGGCCCGCCACTATTACCAGGATTAATTGCAGCATCCGTCTGAATGAAATCCTGAATCATGACGCCTTCAGTACCCAATACCAGATCTTTTCTTCCTTTGGCAGAGATGATCCCGTAGGTGATCGAATGTGTTAACCCAAACGGACTACCAATGGCAACAACGAAATCTCCGATTTCCGTTCGCCCGCTATCGCCGATACGTGCCGGCACCAGAGCTTCCGTTTCGTGTACGGTGATTACGGCAATGTCACTGGATGGATCTGAAGCGATTTTCGCTACCGTCAACTTACGCCCATCTTCCATCGAGATTTTTACTCCGTCCGCAACGGTCGGAAAGATAACGTGGCGATTTGTCAGGATATACTTCTGTTCCTCCAATTCAATAACGAAGCCTGAGCCAGCTTCTTCGATGGTACGTCGCGAGCCGGATTGAACAATCTTGCGGCTTTGAATGTGAACAACAGACGGTTTGGATACTCGGACAACCTTTTTCAGAATATTGCGAGCGTCAAATTGGGCTGCATCAGAAGCGAGCTGTTCGAAGAGGCGTTCGCGAGCATCAAGCGCCACGGAGACAGGCTGTTCCTGACCATCAGCGCCCCGCCCCGGTAACAAACAAGTAACCATACAGATTACAAATAGTAATCGATGCATCCTCTATCAGCCACAGCCGTCCTTGACCGGGCCACCCCCCAAATTGCTTGTTTTTACTCTCAGTTAGCTTTTATCTTGCGCTGAACATCTGGCTCTAGCTGAAGATCTCGTCGTTTTCTTCTTCCCGGTTCCAGTCTTCACCAAGCGTTTCCACTTTGGTTTGGCAGGCGATACAATTTGATGCATAAGGCAGAGCCTGCAGTCGCGCCAATGGTATATTCTTTTGGCACAACTCACAAATGCCATACGTTCCGTCAGAAATTTTGGCAATCGCCGTTTCAATCTGCTTCAATTCACGACTTTCAACTTCGGCTAACTGCGAATTTAATTCGTCTTGAGCAGAATCTAAAGCAAAATCCACAACGTCTCCGGATGCTTGATCTCTTAGTGCCTGCAAAGCACTAAAATCTCCCTCCAAAGCTTTTCGAAGAGCTTCACGACGACTCATAAGAATCGTTTTTAACTTAGCAATGGCATCTTTGCGGGCCATCGTTGTTATCTCCAAATAAATCAGTCAAAAACCCAACGTTACGTCGGAGCCATGTATTTCAACGACCAAAACGTACTCGGCTCTTCCGGTGTTATTGGAATAATCGACACAATCGGACTCCCAAAAACAGCCTTTTTAGGTATTTATCAGAATCGAATTCCTTCCTACCTGCAGTGATCTAATAGTCGATACAGGGTAGATACCCAGAACAGAATTTTATCTGTTTAGGTATTTAATCACGGCTTGTCGAGCGGCAGAAGCGTCGACAACTCTCGCAACTTCCAGATTGTGGGATGTTTTTCGGCCTTGGCGTTTCTCAAACACTGTCATGCCTCTAGTAAGCTGACCTTTCACTTCCACATCGCCAGCCCAGGCTTCTAGTTCAAACAACTCTGGTTCCAACAGTTGCAATAAAGCGATGGCATCATGTATTTGAACTGTTTCCTGACCAAGTTGTTGATGGTAGGAACGAAACAGATAGGGGAGAACGTTTCTTAAGAAGGAACCGACGGATGTGGATTCCTCAGGAAGCTGATCAATGAAGCTCAGTGAGAACTGCACCTGTGACGTAATATCTAATGGTATTAACGTTTTCTTGATAGGCGCATGAAACACTTCTCTAGCGCTTTCAGGATCACAGTGGATGTTGAACTCTGCCGTCTGCGTGATATTACCGATGCCATTAAAGCTACCACCCATCATGACGATCTCTCCAACGTTTTCAATAAAATGAGGATCTCGTTGAATCGCTCTAGCTACATTGGTGAGTGGCCCCAAACACACAATATCGATTTCTCCAGGAGCTGCCCGAACTTCGTCACATAGAATCTTTTCAGATTGATGACGCTGATGATGACCTGCCATCACGAATCCTGCTTCACCTAATCCGTCCCGACCATGAATAAAACAGGCATCCCGATAATCCGAATTATCGTTATGCGTTGCTACACCGATACGTGGTAGACGTGGAGGATCTAACTGCTCAACGACAGTTTGTACATTTTTCGTCGCCAATTCGGCTGGCACATTCCCTTCCACCGCTGTAATGGCAACCACATCAAGCGACTTGTGGAATAATGCGATCGACAACGCAACGCTATCATCGATACCAGGGTCACAGTCTAAAATAATGCGGCGAGCCATACATTGTTTCCCAATGAAAGAACCAGTTGTTCTAGTATGTTTATCGACTGTTGCGTCTTCTAAGTCAATCAACCCATCGATTTGAGTTGCTACTCACTTATTTCCGTTTCCAAATGTACAATAAAAAGAATAATCACATTTCATTCTTTACATACCAGACGATTCATCATGCTGAACGAACAAATTGCCAAAGTAGACGCCGGCGAAGACCTTCTCCAGGAAGAAATGGCGACCGCCATCGATTTGGTCATGCAGGGGCGATGCGAAGAGCAACAGATTAGATCCCTATTGATAGCCTTGGCTACCAAAGGTGAATCGGTCGAAGAAATTGCCGGAGCTGCCACTGCGATGCGATCCCATATGACGCCCCTGGCTTCCTCTCGACAGGATCTAGTGGATACCTGTGGAACCGGTGGCGATGGATCAGGAACGTTTAACATTTCCACCGCTGCGGCATTAGTAGCTGCTGGTGCCGGAATTGCGGTGGCGAAACATGGAAACCGGAAAATCACCAGTAAGACCGGGTCCGCCGACGTTTTAGTGGAATTGGGAATCAATATCGAAGCTCCAGTGGATGTCATGCAGCAAACTCTCAATGAAATCGGAATCTGCTTTTGCTTCGCTCCTTTATTTCACCCAGCCATGCGACATGTCGGTCCGGTCCGCCGAAGTATAGAAGTTCCCACCATCTTCAACCTGCTAGGACCACTCTGCAACCCTGCACGAGCTCCCTATCAGGTTTTAGGCGTGGGTAAACCCGCTCTCCGGCCAAGGTTGGCTCAAGCTTTGTCGTTACTGGAAATTAACAAGGCTTATGTAGTCTGTGGTAGCGATGGCCTCGATGAAATCACACTGGCAGGCAACACAAATGTGACTGAAGTTACACCCGGCAATACTACCGATACTCAATGGCAACCTTCCATGTTCGGCTTGGTGTCAACGGAGTTAACCGGAATGGAAGCTGATAATCCGGCAGAGAGTGCAGAAAAGATTCGTGCCATTCTTCATGGAGAATCCGGTCCAGGCAGAGATATCGTGGTTATAAATGCAGCCGCAGCTATTTCCTTAGCTAAACCGCATCTGTCGTTCAAGGAATGTACAACTGCTGCCCAAATTTCCATTGACGAAGGTGCAGCTCTGGATGTCGTCAAGCGATTTGGTGAAGCTACGAATTAAGCCATGACGAAACGTCAATTATTCTGGATCATCTGTCTCATCTCATGTCTCCATGCCTTAGTGCACGTGTTTGAATTGGCCTTACCGTCGGTTCAGGATGACCTCAAGACACACTATGAATCCAGCGATACAGTCATTGGTTCACTGAGCAGTGCGTTCCGTTGGCCCTGGGGGCTGGGTGCATTGTTGGTTGGATTCCTAGTAGACCGGTTCGGCGCTCCGCCAATGTTAATCATCTATCTAGCGGGCTGTGCCATAGTCTGTTTCTTCATTTCTTCCGTGCCGGGACTGAATTCCTTGTTCGGCATGTTTTTCGTGCTGGGACTGTTTGCAAGCATCTATCATCCAGCTGGATTAGCTCTCATCTCTCTCAAGACCTCTCCCGAACAGCGACCTATGGCATTAGGTATTCATGGAGTGTTTGGATCTGCCGGCATTGCATTGGCACCTCTGGTCTTCGCGTTATTGCAGTCGAAAGGAATGCAATGGGAGGACTTTTTTGGGGTTTTAGGAATTGTTGGTATTACTGGAGCCGTGATCGTATTTGCATTGCGAAGCTATCTGTCCCTTGGGTCACAAACACACCTCCCCAATTCGGTAACCAAACATGCTAACGGTGAATTAGTCGACGAACCCGACCGGGATTGGCCTTCTTTCGCTGTACTAATATCACTTGCTGCAATTCAGGGAATGGTATATTCCGGAGTGATTACTTTTTTTAAAGACGAGTCTTTTCTCGACACGCCGTTATTTTCCGCTCTTTTTGGAAAGGATACTGATCTAAAGTCCCAACGCTCATTTTTGATGGCTGCGATTATGATGTTCGGCTGTATTGGTCAGTTTGTTGCCGGCAGGATTGGCAATCCATACCGCCTCGAACAGCAACTTACGGTCATCACCTTTATGAATGCGCCATTTCTCGTTGGTATGGCAGTGCTGTCTGCTGAATGGGCACTTGTTTCCGCAGCTATTTTCTCGCTTGTGCATTTCATGTTCCAACCAATCTACAATAGCCTGGTCGCCAAATACACACCACGGGAACACCGCAGTGTTTGCTATGGCCTAAACTTTGTCATGGGCTTTGGGGTTGGTAGTTTAGGAGCTGTCCTCGCCGGCTGGATCAAAGATGAAACGACAATGAATACGAACTACATCTTTGCCGGACTCTCAGTCGTCGCATCTCTGTTTGGTGCTTTACTAATCATGTTCAACCACAAAATTCCATCACAAGTAAAGTGAGTGCTATGCCACAATCATCTCCCGGTATCATTGGTGTCATTGGCGTTGGGCTTTTGGGTAGCGCTCTATGCCACCGTTTACGACGGGCCGGATACCATGTGATTGGCTATGACACTCAGGCTAAACAGTTGGAGTATCTACTGCACATAGGTGGACGGGCCGCGGGCTCCGTTGAAGAAATTGCAAAAAGCTCAACCACTATTTTGCTTTCTCTGCCTGATTCAGGTATTTCAAAAACAGTCTGTACGAACTTGATGGCGTACACTTCCCGAAACTCCACCATCATTGATACCACGACAGGTGCACCCGAGGACGCAATCAGTAATAGCGCCCTGCTGGAAGCAAAGGGTATCCAGTTCCTCGATGCAACGGTTGCCGGGTCCAGTAGTCAGGTGCATGACGGCGAGGGAGTGATGATGGTTGGAGGAAATAAGGAAGTATTTAATCAATGCTCCCAAATTCTGGACGATCTTTGTGACAGGACGTTTTATGTTGGCCCTACAGGGTCTGGCGCCAGAGTTAAACTGATAGTTAATCTGGCCATCGGTCTAAACCGTGCTGTTTTAGCTGAAACACTGGCATTAGCAGACGCAAGTAGCATTAATTTACAAACTGCTTTAGAAGTCTTAAAGGCAACTCCTGCTTATTCTGCGGCTATGGATGTCAAAGGTGAGAAAATGATCGCTCGGGATTTCACACCGCAGGCTCGATTAAGACAACACCGTAAAGACGTTGAACTCATAAGGAATCTGGCAGAGCAGCACAACCAAAAGTTACCACTATCTGATCTGCACGCAACGATTTTGGACACGGCTATCAATGCCGGTCTTGGCGACCTCGATAACAGCGCGATTTATAGAGTCATTCGTGATAATCTCTCATGATTATTCCCCTCTGCCCATATAGATTTTCAACCTACAATAAAAGTGATAAGCCTGAATCTACTAACTGTCATATGATTTTATGAGTCAACGCGAAATACCTGCCGTCGGTATCGACTTAGGGACAACTTATTCTGCCGTCGCAGTTCTTGATGATAAGGATTGTCCTCAAACGCTGCTTAATGCAGAAAGTGAACGCACCACACCTAGTGTTCTGCTATTCGACGGACAGAATGTCGTCGTGGGTAAATTGGCTGAAAGCTCAAAGAACACTCATTTCGAAGGCATCGTTGAATATACAAAACGTGATTTGGGGAAGCGAAGCTACCATAAGCACATTGAAGGGGTTGAATATCCTCCTGAAGCACTTCTGGCTCTTATTCTAAACAAGCTAAAGAAGGATTCAGTCGCTCAGATCGGTGATTTTACCAAAGCGGTGATCACCGTTCCGGCTTACTTTGACGAAGTCAGGCGAAAAGCAACACAGGATGCCGGATATCTGGCCGGCATTGAAGTATTAGACATCATTAATGAACCAACCGCTGCGGCAATTGCCTATGGATATGAAAAGAGCAATGACCAAGCAGATGGTGAGACTGTACTGGTCTACGATCTGGGTGGGGGTACCTTTGATGTCAGTATTGTGAGGATCGAAAGTGGACAATACCGGGCCCTAGCCACCGATGGTGATGTAAAACTTGGTGGGGTGGATTGGGATGAACGACTTGTCACCTATTTCGCCGAACAATACATTTCTACTTATAATCTTGATCCGCGAGACGACCCCAACTCACTCGGTCAATTGTGGCGAATCGCCAAACATGCCAAACACACTCTTTCCGACGACGATGTTTGCACTGTCGAACTTGAATCCCCTCTTCAGGCTTTGTCGATTACTATCACACAGGAAGAATTCGCGTCACTAACGGCAGATTTATTAGAACGAACTCGATTCACAGCCAGCCAGACTGTCAAAGCAGCGGGGCTATCATGGAACGATATCGACCATGTGCTTTTAGTCGGAGGCTCAACTCGAATGCCATCTGTCAGTACAATGCTACGGGAGGAAAGTGGAGCGGAACCGAAACGTAGCATTTCACCGGATGAAGCCGTTGCCCATGGGGCCGCTTTACATGCTGGCCGTCTATTGGACAAACAGAGAGGACGAAAGACAAAGTTCACCGTTCAAAACGTGAATTCACACACATTAGGCGTCGTCGGTGTTGATCCCAACACGAAACGCCCTCGTACAGCCCGAATCATTCCACGTAATACAGGACTACCCATCACGGCCAAACGCGAATTTAAGATTCGACCTGATCAACAATCAATAAAGATTGAAATCGTCGAAGGAGAAAGCCGATCTCCGGATGCCTGTCAGTTGATCGGAGCTTGTATGATTCGTGGTATTCCAGCTGATTTACCCGCGCAATCTGCTGTCGAAGTATTCTTTAAGTATCGGGAGGATGGTCGTCTGCAGGTCAAAGTTCGGGTGAAAGGAACTGATATCATTCTGGATAGCGAATTTCTTCGTGAAAACACAATGACGCAGGAACAACTCGACGCATGGCGCGACTATATCACCGGTTAGTTTTATTTTTTTATCTCTCATGCCTCAAGATTCATCTCATCGACCAACTGACGTCCGTATGAAAGGATTTGTGCGACGCTGGACAGTTCAGGATTGTATGGACTGGATTGAGCAGCAAATGCCAACCCCTCAACAAGAGACAATCTCTCTGGCTGACGCCGCTGGTAGAGCTTTGGCAGTGGACATATCAAGTCAGACAGATGTTCCACACTTTACCCGGGCTATGATGGATGGCTTTGCCGTTGTCGCGACAGATACATCAGGTGCAACTACTTACAATTCCCTGACATTAAACGTTGTTGGAGAATCCTTACCTGGCAATCCGTTTGACGGTGAAGTCTCATCAGGTTCAGCAATAAGGATTATGACTGGAGCTCCCATGCCGGTCGGTGCTGATGCTGTATTGCCCGTCGAACACACTGTCATTCACGAGAGTACGATACAAATTCATGGAGAAGTTGCACCTGGTCGACACGTTGGATTGCCTGGTGAGGACATTCAGGCTGGAACGATCGTATTGCAGCGAAATCGACGTCTGCGACCGCAGGATTTGGGTTTATTGAGCTCCATTGGTGTACAAGAGCTTCAAGTCCTTCAACGGCCTCGAGTGAGACTGATTATTACGGGTAATGAACTGCTTCCACCGGGGTCGAATCCTACTCAATTCAGTATTACTGATGCAAATAGCCCCATGCTTACCGCTCTGGTGCAACGTGATGGAGGAGTGGTCATCCATCCGGGGATTATTCCTGACAATCCAGCCAGTATTCTGGACGCATTAAACACGGAAGCTGAAATCATCGTTGTTTCCGGAGGTTCCAGCGTTGGTCAGGAAGACCATGCTCCACGTCTGCTTGCGGAACATGGTTCACTTGACATTCATGGTGTTGCCATGCGACCCAGTAGTCCCAGCGGGATGGGAACCCTTGGTAAAAAGCTCGTGTTTTTACTCCCGGGTAACCCAGTGTCATGTCTATGTGCTTATGACTTTTTCGCAGGACCGGCAATCAGAACTCTTGCTGGGAAATCCAGCCAATGGCCTTATCCATCCGTCTCGCTGCCTTTATCAAGAAAGTTGGTATCGACTGTTGGGCGCACAGACTATGCACGCGTGAGTATTCAAAACGATTTGGTTGTACCAATTGCCATTAGTAGTGCCAGCGTATTAAGTAGTACAACCAGAGCGGATGGCTTTGTTATTATTCCAGAGGACCTCGAAGGTTACGCTCGCGACTCAGAAGTTACGGTATATTTGTACGAATAATCAATGGTTGAACAACGTCAATTTCTGGAAGTCATCGATCGCGATGAAGCACAACAGCGATTTCACAATGCGCTTCAACTACTGCCGCTAGGCATTGAGCTTGTTCCCCTGGAAAAAGCGTTAGGGCGGATCCTGGCACAAGATGTCCATTCCTCTCACAATGTTCCGTCGTTTGATCGCTCAAACTACGACGGCTATGCTGTTCAGGCCGTTGATACGCAAGGAGCAACCGAAGAATTACCAAGTTCGCTACGCCTGCTTGCCGAATCAATCGCTACGGCCGTTGTTCCCATGACAGAAGTTTCCAGTGGCAGTGCAATGAGCGTTTCGACAGGTGGAATGATTCCTCGTGGAGCAGACGCCATTGTAATGATCGAACATACTGATACGGTCGACGGCAATCTGATGATACGGAAAACGGTCAATTCCGGTTTTGGTATATCTTTTGCCGGATCGGATATCACCGCTGGTGAAATCGTACTCAGGCAAGGCGATTTATTAACCAGTCGCGAAACCGGTGTGTTAGCAGCCATTGGTGAATCTCAAGTCCCCGTTTATCGTCAGCCACGTATTGGCATCATCTCCACAGGCGACGAAATCATTCCTCCTGGCGACACAATGCAGGCCGCTATGGTCTATGACTCCAATGCACGTATTTTGGCAGACGCCGTCACTGAACTTGGTGGTTTGCCGCAGGTACTGGGTATCGTAAAGGATGACAAACAGGACCTTCAAAAACTGCTCGAGACCGCGATCGAAGAATGTGACGTCGTCCTGTTGTCCGGGGGCACAAGCAAGGGCGAGGGAGATATTTCCTATCAGGTCGTTGAAGCATTAGATGATCCGGGAATTGTTGCACACGGTGTCGCATTAAAGCCTGGCAAACCAATTTGCCTGGCTGTGACCAAACAGAAACCGGTAGTCATACTGCCTGGCTTTCCGACATCTGCCATCTTTACTTTCCATGAATTCGTGGCGCCTGTCATCCGGCGACTTGCAGGTAACGCGCCTGTCTACCACACGCAGTTGGATGCCCAAATGGCTGTGCGGGTACGGTCTGAAATTGGACGCACCGAATATCTACTCGTCGGATTGGTAGAACAACCGGACGATGATACGCTGATTGCCTACCCTATGGGCAAGGGCAGCGGAAGTGTTACAACTTTTAGCCATGCAGATGGATTCATTACGATTGATCGTCATCATGAGATAATCGAGGCAGGTACTAGAATCCCGGTCACGCTACTTGGCAAGCAGTTAGCCGTGGCAGATTTAGTAGTGATCGGCAGTCATTGTCTTGGGCTTGATCTCCTCCTGTCCACATTGCAACAGTCCGGCACAAAAAGCAAATTAATGACCATTGGTTCGACCGGTGGTGTGGAAGCCGCTCGTCGGGGTGAATGTGATCTGGCTGGTGTGCACTTACTGAATCCTGCAGGTACAGGCTATAACGAGCATTTACTGGACGACTCGCTTGAACTGATCAAGGGCTATAAACGAACTCAGGGTATTTTATTTCGCAAAGGTGACAACAGATTTCTCGGTAAAGGCATTGAAAAAATAATAGAGCTCGTCATCAATGACGCGACGATTCACATGGTAAATCGGAATCAGGGAAGCGGCACCCGAATCCTTATCGATCAGTTGTTTAATGGAATGGAATCAAAACCGACAGGGTACTCGATGCAATCCAAAAGCCATCATGCCGTGGCAGCAAGCGTCGAGCATGGCTTGGCGGATTGGGGAGTCGCGATTAAGGGAGTCGTTAGTCCCGCGCTGGAATTCATTCCTATCGCAGATGAAGAATTTGATTTTGTCATTCCAACCAGCCGCCGCGACAAAGCGTCTGTCATCAAGTTCCTTAATGCTCTACATAATCCATCTGTGCGCGAAAAGCTAGCAGCACTCGGATTTGAATTGCATTCGCATTAAACTCGCTGCGCTTTAAGCTCGCAGCAAGATCTCACCCCGGCCTCCGTCAATCATATCTCCGTGATACAGATTGTAGGAAGCGTTTAATGTATCCTCTGAAACTTCAAATCCTGTTTCAGCAAGTTTACGTAAGATAACTCGCATGAATTCAGGTTGATATTTCACGGCATGCCTAAAACTTGGAAGTAACTGTGGATGTTGCTCGCCCATAAAAATAATAGACCCACGCCGCATCCCCGCGCCGTGACGGATTCCTGGCTCACCAAAAATCATAATAGTTCCCGCCAGCATATTGAAACCTATTAAGTCACCGGCATTACCACCAATAACAATCAATCCCCGACGCATCGTTAGTCCGATTTCGTTTCCAGCATTGCCATCAATGATGATCGTCCCGCGATTCATACCTCGCTCGCTACCTCGGTAAGCTGCCCCCACCTGATGACCAGCATTGCCATGGACATGAATCAGGCCACCCTTCATTTCCCCCCCTACCCAGTCACCTGCATGACCATGAACGGTGATGGTGCCGCCGCTCATTTCGCTACCAAGATGCCGGCCGCAATCTCCATCAATGGTGATCGCTCCACTCTGCATCTTAGTGCCGATCCAGTGGACACCCGACAGCTGTCCTGAAAAATGCATATGCTGATCTGCAGCGTCCCCCTTAACCTTGAAGAAATCGGCAACAACACATTTATCTTTGCCGTGGAAAACGGGGAGTTGTTCGATATCAGTAATCGACAAATGCTGAATGGTGTCCGGAGTGACACCTTCAATTTCAACCGGGATCGTCGTTTCGCCGACGTAAGTAAGTTCCAGCGTCATGGATCGTTCTTATCTATAAAAACAACTCGTGGGGGATTATAAATTTAGTATAGGAGTCAGTTTTGGAAACACTAATGAACAATTCAAACGAACAAATTGCCGGTGTTGTCCTTTGCGGAGGTAGCAGTAGCCGGATGGGGCAAAGCAAGGCTTTGCTGCCATTTGGCGATGAAACCATGTTGCAACGAGTCCTTCGTATTATGTCATCCGTCACAAAACCGCTTGTCGTCGTCAAAGCCGATCATCAATCTTTACCCGACCTGCCGCATGATGTCCTGATCACTCAAGATCGTACTGCCGGTCAGGGTCCACTGGAGGGTATTCGGATGGGTCTTGATGCCCTCATGCAAAATCCGAACGGTATTCAGACTGCTACTGCCGCATACGTAACCAGTTGTGATGTTCCATTGCTCGAGCCCGCGTTTGTGCAGGCTGTCGCCAACAACCTCGGGAATGCCGATGCTGTGGTTGTCGTGGAAGACGGATTTCATCATCCATTGGCCGCTGTTTATCGCACATCCGTTATACCGGTGATTGACTCACTGTTGGAAAGCGGCAAACGACGACCTTTATTCTTGTTTGATCAAATTACAACAGTAACTGTTGCAACCCAAGATCTATTATTTGCTGACCCGGAACTGTCCAGTTTGATGAATCTCAATCAACCGGACGATTATCTGGCAGCACTTCAACGAGCCGGGCTTCAACCCGACCCTAATACTATCGCTCAATTTGATTTATTAGGTGACTCCTCTGGCTGATGACACTCTACCACTTCGGCATGATGTAAATAATCATCCTGAATGGGATAATTATTAAACCGTACCGAATAGTATTGTTCAAACCATTCTGAAATATCTTTTTCAATCTTCAAATCATAATCTGGGTCTACATGAAATATCTTACCCGACAACGGCTCACGGATTTCTGCGTCTTCTACAACTAAAACCCCTGATTTGAAAACATACTTTGGCAATTCAAACATGATTTGTTTATTTTCATGTGGAAGATAAACCGTAATGTCCGCATCAGCGCCAGGTCCGAGATGCCCTTTGTTCTTCAAACCTAGTATCTTAGCCGGACCAGCACGGGTAATAATACAAATCTCATTCAATGTATATTCACGTTTAAGGTCCGCGAGAATACAACGATTTACAACCTCTGGATGTACTGTTTTCAAAATATCATTCCGGTACGTACTATCCATCAATAGACGAATAATTTGAGGGTAGGCGGTAAAGGAGGCGCCATTTGGTGAATCCGTACTCATAACCACACGCCAGGGGTCATTCACCAGTAAATACCATTCCAAGCCAATCGCCCATTGCAGCGCGTGAACCAGGCTTTCGTTCCGGTACTTAATCGGTGCAATACCACATCCAGACTCCATTTCTGTATCGGCACTGAACCATTTTGTTCCATAGACGTTGTGCAAATAATAGCCGAGTGGCCCATCTCCAGTCATGCTTGTTGTTTCCCCAAACATGACTTGCCCAACATCAACAGTAACATTGTCGTGAGTGTTTACATATTCAGCTAGTTCTTGTGCTTTACTACAGAAGCTCTCCTCTTCACCTTCCCCTCCACCGTAGCTATGGAATTGTACATGTGTAATGTGGCCGTCGTAACCATTCAAAGCATCCATCGTATTAAAGGTAGTCGAGTAGTTACCCGGCATACCAAGATTATTACAGTGAATGTGGACCGGATGAGGCAGGCCGATTTCGTTGGCTGTTCTTGTCAACTCGGAAATGATTTGGCGAGGAGTGACGTCAAAGTAATCGACTTTCTGATCTACGGTATCTATATTTCCCTTGGGATGATGCTTCCATACCTCAACTCCACCAGGATTGACAAGTTTCGGCGCATAACCTTTCGCGGCACCCAATAACCAAGGTAAAAAACCTTTCAGTTTTTCCGGTTCATTGTCTGCTATCGATTTCATCACGAAGTGATTATTCCCGGTAAGAACAAAGAACCCTTTATCAATACAGGGGGTATCTTCAAGCTCCTCATGAGCGTGCCGCGCCGAAAGAGGAGGAACGGCCGCATCAAAGGCGGTAGTATATCCAAGGCCTATATACTTATATCCAATAGCAAACGTGCTCGGAACGCTTCCCATGGTTCCACTATGCGTCTTTTGTGTTCGTTGTATCACTTCATCCCGGCGTTTATCTTCCGGTCGCATTTTCCTCGCCATGTTGACTTTTGGACCAGCGATATGACAGTGCATATCCACACCACCAGGCATTACAACGTAGCCTGATAAATCAATTACTCTGCCTGCACGTACTCCAGGCAACGGTGGATCCACAATCTTATCATCCAAAATCCAAATGTCTTGGACTTGACCATCTACGCCATTTAATGGATCGTAGACATAACCGCCGGCAAGTTTTAAGTAAGATGCTGTCATTTGTTAAGTATCAGTAACTTATATATTTTTGTGCTAAGTTTCCTATGTCCGATTCAGTAAAGCTTCAAATTGCTATCGACCAGATCATAGCGGCTCGCGAATATACGAATTCTCTATTGGAAGCTATCGACCAAAAACATTGGTTTCAACAACCTGTTGAAGAGATAAATCACGTTGCTTGGCAGGTTGGACATCTGGCCATGGCTCAGTACGGCCTAGTGTTGTTCCGCCAACGGGGCCGGAAATTGGAAGATACTGAATTAATGTCTTCTGCTTTCCGAAAAAAATTCTCTCGTGGTAGTACTCCCAATCAAGATCCGGAATTTTATCCATCGATCCAAGAGATCATCAATGTATACGACAGAGTTTATAGTCAATCTATGGAAGAACTCGCAACGTATCCCGTCGACCAGTTAAACGAGCCGGTCGATGATCCATACGCCGCCTACCCCACGAAACTAGGTTGCCTTATCTTCTGCGCTCATCACGAAATGCTGCATGCAGGTCAAATAGGCATGCTGCGTCGATTACTCGGCCTCGCGCCCATTCGTTAGAGTAGTCGCAGGACGAAGACTTGGGTCCATCTCCCTCTGAGGTGCTTCTAACGCAATGAGTTCCTGAACTCGTTTCTCGATTCCCTGAAGAATCTCAAGATCACTTGGGTGATGACAATCAAAGGCTGGACGAAGTGAAATTGGAACATCGTCCATGCGATAAACCGTACCCGGCACGTTAATACCATAAGTCGCCACTGTGAATGAAACTTCGGCGTTTCTAGTAGTTGGTGTTTCTTTAGGATCGAAAGCGATGTAAGGAATGGATTTCAGATGTTGCCGCGCAGGTTCACTGAAATTAGCCATCGGGTCGCTGGCAATGATAATCGCCGCGTCAGCTTCACCACGTGCTAAAACATCCGAGGCCGTATATTCACCCGGGTTGAATCGAGGATACCCACGGGCCAAATTAACACCAAAGGGGTACCCAGTTCGCCAGGCAACCACGTTGTCTGCACCGGTAACATTGCCATGTCCCCGGTTGGGCTTGCAAACAAAACGAGTGTGCTGATTCATATCGCGGGTTAAAGCCAAAAGGGCTTCGGTATTTGCATGTTTACCACGAGTCATTGTTAAGCCCATGCCGAAGAAGAAGACTCCAAAACGCGAGGCTTTCATGCGGTCCATCAAATCCTGCCAGATCGCAAATTCAACGCCTGTATCCGACAAGACCTGTTCGGGATCGAGTTCAACTCCGGCACACAGTGCTCGCAGGGTCCACAAGGCTTCGAAATCTGACCGCGGTTTTAACTGAATGAAAATATCGGCCGTGTTGGCAGACTTCGTCTTGCGTACGTCGATGACTACACACGTTCGATCCTTTCGGCCGTTGGGCACAAACATCCCCTTGGGCATAAGGCTGTAACGAGTGAAATGACGAGGATGGCTTTCTGCAGGATTGGATCCCCAGAAAATGATCATGTCTCCTCGATTTCTTACTTCGCCAAGGGAACAGGTGACTTCTCCTACTCCTTGGAATGCCATTCCGGATGGACCATGGCAAACGGACGTGGTGGTGTCGACGTTGGCACCAACCCAGTCCGCGATACTAACCGCCACGCGTTGAGATTCGGTCGTGGTGTCACTTAAACCATACATAAGCGGATAACGTGCTTTTGTAAGAATCTGAGCCGCTCGCTCAATTCCGTCTTCGACCGAAGCCGGCTTCCCCTCAATCAGGCAGGATGGCCGGTCGTCAACAGAATGGTTAAGAAACCAGGCCGATCCGAGGACACAAGCTCGTTTTGCCTTAGTAATTTCATGACCTTTCACGGTCAATTCAATGTCGTCACAGACACATCCACAAAATGTACATGTCGCGTCTTCAACGATCTTTAATTCCGGTTCTTGTTGCGACGCATCAGATGTAACAGTAGCCATTTGGTTACGCTCCACTGTGCGTGCGATATCAATCTCGCTCAGACATGACTGGATAATTCCAGTTCGCACGAATCAGTCTGACCGACGGGAGCTTTGCTCCAGTTTCATTCTCCTGTTGGTTGGCACTTAGACGGGATTACTCACTCGGAGTAGCGATCTTTTCCATCGTCACGTCAATTCCCTTACTTGTTGGCATGCCAGAGCCATGTGTGTCTGCGCCCATGAGCCGACTGGAATAGTCGCCATAAGCAATAAACAATAGTCCGGCTGGTAACTCACCCTTTTTGGCTGATTTGATTGAAATCTCAATCTGGCCGTGCTCACTTGTGACACGAACCCAATCACCTGCCTCTAATCCAAGTTCCTCCATGTCATCGAATGACACCTGCAAAACCGAGATTTCGCTTTGATAGGTCTCTTCAAACTTACCCTCATTAATTCCCACACCCTGTTGGCTGGTTCGGCCGGGGATCATGATGTAAGTCTTGGACATATAAATGCTTTCCAAAGGATAGTTTGCCAATGTGGCTTTATACCTAAGTGGGGATTAGTGCCTATCTAGCTAAAATCGGCACTTTTCCTGCTTCTTATCAACATTTATTGTGAACTCACTTCTTGATCTCCGCTAGAGCCCCTTTTCCAGTGCCACCCACTAATCAAATCATCTAAAATCGGCCAAATCAGCCTTATAAAGAGTGGGTGGCACCTATTTAGACAGCCAGAATCAAGATCATCGAATGGGTGCACCCATTTCGGAATGTATTTGTTAGAATCTAGGCACAAGCTTGCGAAAATTGTTGCCTTTACCATTTCAGCCAGAAAGTCCTAGCATGTTGGATTTGCATGACAAAATTGAAGACGCCATTGCCGAAATCAAAAAACACTGGGATAAAACTCCGCATGCCGGTGTCATCCTGGGGACAGGCCTCGGAAGTCTTGTCAAAGAAATCGATGTTGAAGCAACCATCGACTATAGCGATATCCCTCACTTTCCTACCTCCACAGCAGTCAGTCATGCCGGTCGACTGGTATGTGGCACACTCTCAGGTCTACCCATCGTCGCTATGGAAGGCCGTATGCACATGTATGAAGGCTATCCTCTCAAAATGATCACGCTGCCGGTGCGTGTCATGAAGGCATTGGGGGCCGAATTATTAGTTGTCTCCAATGCTTGCGGCGGAATGAATCCCAATTATCGCTGTGGAGACATCATGGTCATCGAAGACCACATTAATCTGATGGGAGATAACCCTTTAATTGGTATCAACGACGATCGATTAGGCCCTCGATTCCCTGACATGTGTGAGCCCTATCAGCAAACACTCGTTGATCGGGCTTTATCCATCGCCCGAAAGGAAGATATCGTCGCACACAAAGGAGTATTCGTAGCGGTCGCCGGACCGAATTTAGAAACCCGAGCAGAATACCGTTTCCTGCGAACTATTGGTGCTGATGTTGTTGGAATGTCGACCGTTCCGGAAGTGGTCGTTGCCGTGCATTGTGGATTGCGGGTGGTTGGATTTTCAATCATCACTGACATGTGTCTACCTGATGCGCTCAAACCAGCCAATGTTGAAGAGATTATCGCCGTCGCCAACAGTGCAGAACCTCACCTTACCACTTTGGTGAAGGGTGTTCTTGCAGCAGAAAAGTCGTAATCGGGACAATGCAGCTCACACCACTGCAATACTCTGAAAAGATCGATGAAGCGACTAAGTATGTCCGTCAGTACAGCGCGAACGAACCTCGCGTAGCCATCATTTTAGGTACCGGACTGGGGAATTTAGCGACTCACATCAAACCCGAAGCTACACTACCCTACCAAGAAATACCATATTTTCCACAGTCAACGGCCTTAAGCCATCAGGGGCAACTTGTTCTTGGCACTCTTGAAAATGTACCTGTGGTTGCCATGCAGGGTCGATTCCATCTCTATGAAGGTTATCCCGTTACCGACGCAGTTTTACCGGTATACGCCATGCAGCGGCTAGGAGCAGAAATTCTGGTAGTGTCCAACGCAAGTGGTGGAGTTAATCCGAAATTCACGGGCGGAGATATCATGGTGATGAACAGTCACATCAACCTGATGTTTCGAAAGAACTCTGAGTTGTTCAACAACAGCCTCGTGCCCATGTCTTCCGAACAAACCGGCACTCTATTGTATGACCGAGAGTTGATTGATCAGGCGCTCCAAACAGGTCGCGAACATGACTTTTATATTCATGAGGGCTGTTACGTAGGTCTCACGGGGCCTAACTACGAGACGCGTAGTGAATACCGAATGGTGCGTAAGATCGGCGGTGATGTCGTAGGAATGTCCACTATTCCCGAAGTCCTTGCAGCTCATTCCTTACAGATGAAAGTGCTAGCATTATCAGCTGTCACCAACGTCGCCAAACCGGACGCTTTATCAGAAACGACCGCGGAAGAAGTAGTCGACATTGCTCGCTTAGCAGAGCCCAAACTAACGGCCATTGTGATCGACCTGCTGCGTAATCTTTAGTCTGCGTCTGCTTGCAATTCGTCCAACTGCCGACGTAGCTTTGCAAACTCTGCTCGCAACTGCAAAACTTCCAACTGCAGTTCGTTGAACATATCCAATGTCACTTGTGGTTCTGCCGGTGCTTGCTCTTTACTGTCACAGTCTCGGGCCTTGTAGATCGGCAACTCAAACTCCTGTTGCGATCCTTCTGTATTATCACCACTCATTTACTGCTCCACCCATTTCCAACCAACTGGCACCTGCAATTCCATCTCAGCCATTCGCGCCCAAGGAGTACCTTCATGTTCCGACTTCACTCGCTCGAGATATTCTACAGCACGTTCACCTATTTTTTTTACTGCACTTCCTGCTTCCGTTTCTACGGCTGGTGTTAACACCCAGCGTGTACTGCCTTCATTTTCAAACGATTTGCCCCGTTTCAAGGCCGCTAACATGGCGTTGTAACCTTCCACTCTGGATTTGGCAGCCAGTATCCGTCCCATAGCTAAATCATAACCGGCTTGCCAACGCGGTTTGGTCAGTTTATCCCGATCTGGCTCTCCTGTTGCCAATACCCCGTATGCTACATTAAGGGCGGGTTCAATTTGAGCAGCTCCTAACTGAGCCTGACTCAACGCCTGATTTAACCGGGTCACATCCGCTCCATCGAAATCAACCTGATAATTATTCAGTGTGGGAATGTCTTTGAGCTTAGCAACTTCGAGCAACGCTTTTACCGCTGCATTTGCCTGCACCAATTCGTCGTACTTCGCCCGACTCACGTAATCCGGAGCATATTTTGACATTGTTGTACTGCCGTAAGATCCTATCAATGCCACGGGACGACTTCCGGGACGACTTAACATCGCTGAGGTATAGCCCGGCGCTTTGAGTCCTAAAAATGCTCCTCCACTACTACGACATAACATTTCCCATGTAAACGGACCATAACCACTGTCCACCGTGTCCATGCTCAGACCGGCAGCTGGATAGGCCAGCAACAATTGTTCAAGATCCCGGGTTTCCGGTCCCTGGTTGATAAACTGCTTTTCATTCTGACCATTCGCTCCAGCCTCCACGTGTTCCGGCAAAATCGCCCTCTTTCCAAAGGGTGCGTTAACTCCGACAACATATAAGGGCATTGCATACTTTGAGAGTTCGGGACGAATCTCCTCCGCCAGTTGTTGATCATCTCCTGCTTCGTCAGTTACAACGATTAAAAACACTTCATACCCATGTGGCCGTAAATCTTTCGCTTCAGCGACAGCTGCTTTTAAAGCTGTGAATGAGTTCTCTATACCAGTGCTATCCACTGAAATCGTGGAGAAAGCTTCTTTGGCTTCTTTTAATTCACCGCTGACGGACAGTAAACATTCGGACGTTTCACCAAAAGTCCATATGGCAGTGTGAAGGTGATGGTGTTCAATTTCAGCCGAGTCATCTTGCTCACGTTTTTCCCACTCTACGGCCAGCTCATCGTAATAGTATTGAACCTGCAGTTGAATTCCGGCCACCATATTAGCTGCGCTCTTACTACGGTCAATCACCCAACTAACTAAAGTTGGCCCTTCCCGGCGACTGGCATCTATCTGTTCAAGCAGCTTCGTCACTTCTGGTTGAATAACACCAGCAGTCTTTACCAGACGTCGAGGCGGTGCTTCCGGCTCCAGATTCAAAACATTGGTGCGATTCGGTTTCCGTGGTTTAGGTCGTATATCGCCTTGAGGATTCAATGGAATATCGATACCCGGCACTAATTCACGTGGTTGATCATTTTGCGTTTGCTGCGCCTGTTGAGTCTCGCCACACCCCAGCAGCAATACAGCCCAAAGAAAACTGCACGCTTTCAATGCCATCAATCTAAAATCTGCTCTATTCATATCCTGGCTAACAATTCAATTCCTAGCGTTTCGGTTCATCTGCATTTATTGTATCTACTACCTCATTTATGATAGAGGCCATATTACAAATAAGGAATTCCCATGTCATTCGCTCATTTAACCTTAGCAACTCAGGATGTCGTCGCTTCCAGTCAATTCTTCCAAAAAACGATGGGGTGGACTCCTGTTTCCCGACCCGACAACATTGACCGAACGGCTGATTGGCTGGATATTGCTCCGGGACAACAACTACATCTACTGTTGGTAGAAGATTTTCAGGTTTCACCATTTGAAGCGGAGTTCGGTAGACACTTTGCAATCTTCTACCAGGGGAGTGCGTTCTCAGATCTAAAAGCCCGATTGATTGAAAACCGAGCAGAACTCATCGATCCTATTCGAGAGACGCCTTTTGAGCGTTTTTTTTTCAAAGACCCGAATGGTTATATATTCGAAGTAATAGATAAAGAAGGCTACCACCCGGAATAGGACGATAGCCTTCTCAATAGATCGTTTCATTGAATAACGAAATCTACTTTTCTTCTGAACTTTCGACTACCCAGATATTACGGTAACGTACAGGACAGCCGTGGTTCTGCAAAAAGACCGGGCCCGGGGCCGGACCAGCCTTCAACGGTGCTGCCGTCGTATTGCGTTCACCTGGCAACTGTACTTTGTCATGAATTTTCACGCCGTTGTGATAAACCGAAATAAACGGATGTTTAACCACTTTTCCATTATCGTCGTATCGTCCGGCAGTGTAGTAAATATCGTAGGTTTGCCATGTCAGTGGAGGAAATGCCATATTGATTGGCGTCTCAGTCACACTATAAATTCCGCCACATTCATTCATAGCGCCGTGAAGACCAAACGAATCCAGCATCTGTACCTCATACCGACCCTGCACGTAGATCCCTGAATTTCCTCGCCCCTGTCCGCGATCGAGTGGCTGATAAGGAATTCTGAATTCCAGATGAATGTGATGATCCTGAAACAAATTCTTACTGGTCGTACCTTCCATGAGCAAACCGTCATCTGATAACCGACCATTTTTCCAGTTATCTACATTCGTACCATCGAACAAAACCACAGCACCTTTAGGTGCTTGTTTACCAAGCGTCGGGCTCTTGCGATTTACTTTCTCGAGAACAGGCCCGCCTTCTCCATTCGTATCGAACAGAGCGATTCCGTCTTTTGACAACACCGCGGACCCTTTCTCTCCGGTAAATTTCACTTCCCCATTGACCAGCTTGCCATTGGCGCGGACAACTTTGGACTTATCACGACCAAATCCGTCACCTGGTAACCCACCAGGATAAAACGAAATTGCAAATTCGCCATTTCCCAAAGCAATGATCTGAGCTCCAGCTTTGAAAGTTTCGCCATTATTATCAAAGGATCCTGAATATTCGCCCTGTAAAGCATAGTCGCTATCTACTTTAGCCGGGTCGGTGATCTTTGGCCCTGCAGCATAGGCTGCGATTGCACCACATGTAAGCATCGTCAGACTAGCCACTGTACTAATCAATGGTCGGTACATACTCTTTGTTCTCCTGAAATAAAACCCAAATCAAAGGGCTGGAATTTTGATTGATTGTCGAGTTACCCTTCTATGTTTAACATAAAAGGAAGCTATATTTTCGTGCCTTCCGCACCATCTTGCAAGCAACCTGGCTATCTCCTGGCATTTTTCCATGAAGATCAAAATTGAGTATTTCGGTATTCCCAGGCAACGTGTCGGTATTGCCAGTGAAATTTACGAATTCGAACAGGAAGAAATGGGGATTCAGGATGTCATTCGGGCGGTGGCCCAAAAACATCCGGCTTTCGAAAAGCACTGCATGGATGGCAACACAATCAACAGGCATTTGACCGTCAACTTAAACGGTAATCAATTCTTCCAAACCGAAGATGGGACGGCTCGTGATGGTGACGCCTTACTAATCCTTTCAATGGATGCTGGTGGATAAGGTGAGCAATAAAAACGGATACCACCATCAATATCTGGAAGTCAATGTCTCCACTGGAGAGTGCATTCGACATCCATTAGAAACAACCACCCTAAAACGCACTATTGGTGGAAGTGGCCTCGGTACACAGTTATTGCTTGAACACGAATCCTGGAAGTACGACCCCCTCTCAGCGGAATCAAGCATCGTTTTTGCCTTTAGTCCACTTGTGGGAAGCCCATTAACCACAAGTGCTAAATTTGCTGTGGTGAGTCGCAGTCCTCTTACCGGCCGTATCAACGACTCGCTTGCCAGCAGTCAATTTGCTATCGCGGGAAAACGAACTGGAAACGACGCACTGCTCGTTAAGGGACGTGCTGATTCCCTTTCTATTCTTGTATTT
>MDSW01047934.1_pt1 | contig 23380 bp, 18 predicted proteins | sample 811171 | NCBI WGS metagenome assembly MDSW01 (sample SAMN05326641, study PRJNA326480) | marine metagenome | isolation source: seawater | place: Atlantic Ocean: North West | collected 2012 | reverse complement strand
TGTGTAAGGGCTTTCCTTTATTTGGGCGGTATCTATAATCTGAATATCGATATTGGTCCCGCTTTGGTCTTCAAGAAAAATCATCCCTTCTTCCAAGGCCGTTTTCGTAACTTTTTCACGCAGTTTTATGTTCGCAGGGCTACTCAAGGCCTCAAAAACTTCCAAGGATTTCTTTTTTGAAAATTCTGCCGCAAGTGCCTTCGGACCGTAAAGACTGTTCATCACACTGTGCATATTGGCACTGATGATGTGCAGCGGCCGCTCCAACAAACCATTGCTTTGAAGCGTCTGTTTAATGTGAAACGCCCACAATTCACCGTGGATGTGATGGCCCAAACGCTCCCGCAGCACGGGGCTGAAAGTAATTATGCGTTTGTTATCCGCAATAACCTCGTCTATGGCAAGTTTGCCCAAATAGTAAATGATGTTAAAGAAACGGTTTTCGTTCTTTTCACTTGCAAAAAAGGGATATACGCTTTTTACTTCCTCAAAGGTTCTTCCCAGGAAATTTGCAGTGTGCGTAAGCGCCACTTCTTTTTCTTCCTGTGAAAGTTTGCCTTTTTTTAGAACTGCCTGTTCTAGTTTTTTCCAATCGCGGATTACATCGCCCTTTTCGTTTATGAGCACTTGCTTCATAATCTTGTGCGACTCAATAAAAAGAAACGTTAAGTGCGTAAGTATATCATAGATTTCCGAACGACCGCGCGTGATTTCAATATTCATCTGTTCCGAATCTATCCGGTAACAATTTCGGCGGCGTTTCAGCGGAATTATGGGCTCGAAATGCGAATTTTTATAGCCTTCATCACTCGTTAAATTGATGAACCTGCATTCCTCTATTCCGTAAGGCAAGCGGTCCATAACATATAATAGGCCTTGCAATTCAATCTTGTCTTCCTTTATGGAGCCATAAATCTCGGGGCGAAGAGTTAAAAGGGATTCCCGTAGCGTTTCTCCCGAAACGCCCATAGGTTTGTAAAACCCACGGTTAAAGAGATGGCGCATAGTGATGTAAAGTCGTTCAATGGCCTGCGTGCTCTCCTGGGCACGTGTTCTGGTATGTGATTTCAATTTATTCATTGGGTGCAAAGATAACACTAATTTTGAGGCTGTATTTGAAGTAAGGCATCTGCAATTTTACGGTCGTTGGAAAGGCGTGGTACCTTGTTTTGGCCACCGAGCTTGCCTTCAGATTTCATAAATTCTTGGAAACTGTCCTTTTTAAGTGAAGAAATTTTTAAGGGTTGAAGCACTTTCCCTTCTATTAAATCGAAATAATAGGAATTTTGCCGTTGCATTTCGGCATCCAAAAACTCAGCGACTTTTTGAAGGTTATCGGGAGCGTTTTTAAATTCTACAAGCCATTCGTGGTACGGCAGTTTTTCTTCGGAAGGCGTTATCTGGGGCGCCACGGTGAATTCGGTAATGGAAAAATTAAATTTTGAAATGGCTTTGTTCATCGCCTCTTCCACCTCTTTTCCAATTACGTGCTCGCCAAATGCCGAAATGAAATGTTTTATTCTTCCCGAAACAATTACGCGGTACGGTTTTGTTGAAGTGAATTGGACTGTATCGCCCAAATTATAGGCCCAAAGCCCCGAGTTTGTTGAAATTATCATCACGTAATTGACGCCTATTTCCACTTCGCCAATGGTCAATCGTTTTGGATTTTCGTCAAAAAAACTACTTGCTTCCACAAATTCATAAAAAATTCCCGAATTCAAAAGCAGCAACATTCCTTTTTCCTTTTGGCTGTCCTGAAAGGCGAAAAAGCCCTCGCTGGCCGGAAACAGCTCGATGCTGTCTACTTTTCTTCCTATTAAATTTTCAAATTTGGCCCGATAAGGTTCAAAGTTCACACCACCGTAAATAAACAGGTTGAAGTTTTTGAAAAGGTCGCCCACTTTCTTCCCGGTATTTTGTTGAAGTCTTTCAAAATACATCTGCACCCACGACGGAATGCCGCTGATGACGGTCATATCCTCACTTTTGGTTTCCTCGACAATAGCGTCCACTTTGGTTTCCCAATCCTCGATGCAGTTGGTTTCCCAGCTCGGTAAACGGTTTTTTTGAAGATAGGCGGGCACGTAATGTGCTACGATACCCGACAGCCGACCCAATTTAATGCCGTTCTTTTCCAGCATTTCGGGGCTTCCCTGCAGAAAAATCATTTTGCCGTCCACAAAATCTGCGTTTCCGGTTTCGTTAATGTAGCACAGGATTGCGTTGCGCGCAGCCTCAATATGGTGGGGCATAGATTCCTTGGTAAGCGGAATGTATTTGGCGCCCGAAGTAGTTCCGGAAGTTTTGGCAAAATAGAGCGGCTTGCCGGGCCACAATATGTTTTCTTCCCCTGAAACCACACGTTCTACATAAGGTTTCAATGCTTCGTAATCGCGAATGGGGACTTTCGCCGCAAAATCTTCAAATGAAGATATGTTTTTAAAATCGTGGTCTTTCCCAAAAGCAGTATTCTTTGCTTCTGAAATTAATTTTTCAAAAACCTTTTGTTGTGTTTCAACGGGATTCTTGGCCCACTTTTGAATTCGGAGCGCGACAATTTTTGAGAATATTTTAGCGGAAACGGATTTTAGGGACATAGGCTATCAATCAAAATCGATGAAACTTGTTGGGTTTATTGGAAAGCCATCGCGCCAAAGTTCAAAATGTAAATGCGGGCCCGTGGTGAGCTCGCCCGTATTGCCAACGGTACCAATTACTTCGCCTGCTTTCACAATTTCGCCCTGTTCCTTGGTAAGCATTGCGTTGTGTTTATATACCGAAATGAGATTATTGTCGTGCTTCAAAATAATTACATATCCCGTAGCGACCGTCCATTCGGCGAAAATGACAGTACCATCCGCAACGGCCTTAACGGGTGAATCTTTTGCCGTTACCACATCTACCGCATAGTGTTTGGCCTTTGAATCATAGCCTTCGGTAATGGTTCCCTTTACAGGTGCAAAAAGTGTATATTGTGGCACTTGACGGGCAGTAAGGGGGTTATACTTGTCTTCCTTTGCAACGGTCTCGCGCAGGAGTGAATCTTTGCGGGAAGTGCGTATTAAAACCGAAGGATCCGTTTTTGCCACTTCAATAAGGGAATCCTTGTTGAAATTAACCGTTTTTACGTCGCCTGTGAGCACTTTTTTGATAGACGCGAGGTATTGCTCATTTACATCGAGAATCTGCTGCAGCGAGTCTGTTTTGTAAGCCAATTGCGTAGCGCGTTTTTTAAGCGCGGTGGAAGAATAGCCCGGAATATATTCACGAAGGGGCGTAAAAGCAATGATTACCGTGGTTGCCAAAATAAGAAACAATGCGAAAAGCGTGCTAAAAACGAATACGTTCAGCCTATTCAGTTTAAAGGAAAAGCGCTCCTCAAAGGTTTCCTCGTTCAGGATTACCAAGCGATATTTGTGCAAAAGCTTCCTTCTGAACTTTTTGGCTCTTTTTTCTTTTTGGGTCATAAACTGCAATTGCTTTTTACAAATATAAAATAAACTGAAGCCCTACACGCTAAAGTTAGTGTCAAAACGTTGTATCTAAACATTTCTTGTTACCTTTGCGTAATTAAATTTTTAAAATCATGAGTGCATTGTTTATTCCTTTAGGTGTTATTGGTCCTTGGCAGATTGTATTGATTGTTGTGATCGTGTTATTACTTTTCGGGGGAAAGAAGATTCCAGAACTTATGCGCGGTCTGGGTAGCGGACTTAAGGAATTTAAGGATGCTTCCAAAGAAGAACCTGCAGACAAGAAGATAGACGATAACAAATAATATTTTCTTACACCCATAAAAAAAGAGCCTTTCAGTTTAAAATTGAAAGGCTCTTTTTTATTGCTTTATTCGAAATTTACTCAATTTTGGCCGACTTCAATATTGATTCTAGCTCAAACTGAAGATCTCTTTTAGAAACTGCAGGGGCGTAAGTGAAGCCTTCAAGTATTAAATAACGGTTATTTTTTTCATCACGTACGGCATAATTTACAAAGGGTCCACCCATCCAATCGTCCTTTACCTCCCAAGTGCCTTTGGTTTCATACGCAAATTTTCCGTCTATTTTTGTAGTGAAAAGGTACGGAGCATAGGCATCTTCGGTAACAAATTGGCCATCGTCCTCCACAGGTAGCAACTTGCTGCCTACTGAATCGCGGATTTTAATGATGTCGCCTACGGCAGTGCTGTCGTTGTCAATCATTGAAAGAGGGACTTGATATACCAAAATGTTTGTTGTTCCATCCTTTAAATCTTTCCGCATCCAGAAAAAACTGTCGGTTGCCTTTGCAATTCTATAAGCGCTTGGAATTTGCATAGTTACGCCCATAGCTTTTTTAAGCGAATCGGTCTTCATTAACGAAATAGCGGTTCTGCGCTGTCTTTCCTTTATTTCGGAAGCCTGGAACTTTTCTATTATCTGGGGGGCATTTTTATTGATCAGTTCTACTAATTTCTCTTCGGAAGTTGCTTTTATGATAGCTCCCGCCTGAGGTTTTGCATATTCATCTGTCGTGATGGATACTTTGTCTTCATCACTCAAAACCACATATAAAAAAAGCCTGTTACTACGGGCAAACCCCGTAAAAGATTCAGGCGACATTTGATTCATGGAAAAAAGCGGTTCGTCTTGGGGAAGACCATCGGTAGGAGCTGCAAAGTTATTGCGGATAGCTTCACCTACAATGCCATTCCAAAGATCGTTTGGCGTGATAATCTGAAGGGCATTTATGTTGCCAACCGAGTTGGGAACTAGTGATTTGTCCTTTTTACCGCCACTGTTGCAAGAAGAAAATGCAACAATTAGCGCTAACAATGCGATATTAATTATTTTCATGTAAAGGATGTTTTAGGAACTATCCTTTATAGATTTTAAGTTTAGTTCCGGGCTTTATGTTATTGCCACTAATATCGTTCCATTTTTTGATATTTTGAACCGAAACTCCGGGAAATTTTTGCGAAATGCTCCATAATGAGTCTCCATTGCGCACGGTGTATGTTTTTTCCGTAGAGACACTCTGAGATTGTGCCGGTGTATTGCTGGCAATATCCTGAGCGCTCTTTTTAGGATAAATTATCAAATTCTGTCCCGCCTTTAGTGTATTACCGCGCATTCCATTCCAGCTTTTAATCTGGCTAACGCCCACTCCATATCTCTCAGCAATTCTACCTAAGTAATCACCTCGTTTTACGCGATAGCGGATTTTTTCAGGTTGCTCGTACAATTCTGGTGCTGGTTTTTCTGCTTCTTCTTGCTCTTGCTGTGCAAAGGCGTAGATGGCATCTTCGTTGGTCACGAAAGTACCTACGGCAGTCAATGGAAGACGAAGCATGTAATTTTCATCTTTTACCACAGGGATAATTCCCAACTTATAGGAAGGATTCAAAAATTCCAATTCTTCTTTGTCAAGATTGGTAAGTTTAGCTACTTGATCTAACGTAATTTGCTGTTTCACCCTAATGGTATCGGTTGCAATATAAGGGATTCTCGGTGGACGTTTTTGAAAACCGTGCTCCTGTGCATATTCAAAAATGTACATAGTGGCCAAAAATGCAGGAACATATCCAGCGGTTTCACGTGGAAGATAGTTGCGAAGATTCCAGTAGTTTGTCTTTCCACCTGAACGGCGAATAGCCTTTGAAACATTTCCTGGACCGGAATTATAGGCGGCTAGTGCCAAATCCCAATCGTTGAAGCTTGCGTTTAGGCTCTTTAAATATTTGCAGGCGGCTTCAGTGGCCATAATAGGGTCAGATCTTTCATCAACATAAGAGCTTACATCAAGTCCAAACATTTTACCGGTTGGGTACATAAATTGCCAAAGTCCCGTTGCGCCGACCCTTGACTGTGCCCGTGGATTCAAGGCAGATTCCACAATAGCCAGATATTTTAATTCCAAAGGTAAATTATGTCGGTCCAGCTCCTGTTCAAACATAGGAAAGTAATATTCACTTAGCCCCATAAGCCGCTCCAAACTTCCGCGACGATTCTTTAGATAATGCTTGATAACACTTTCCAGGGAAGGATTGTACTCTACTTTAAATGGGGTGCGTGCATCTAGGTCTTTTAAGCGTTGTTTCAGAACCTCGGTGGGTAATTCGTCATAATCCACCATATCGTACTCCTGATTCACGACACTGTTATAGATATCTTCAAAAAGATCTGATTTATACAACTCCTTTAGCCATAGACTATCCTTTTTACGGGCTAGCGCCATATCCTTTAAATCGAATATAGTACTGTCTTTAAGAGAAGTAGCCACTACTGTGGAAGGCAATTCTTCAGCAATTTTTGAGACTTTAATAGAATCGATTACCTGAACTTTTTTCGTGTTCAACTTTTTGCTGTTCTTTTTACCCTGTTGGGCAAAACTTATACTGCAGGCCAGCAACAGCACAAGGGGAAAGATTTTGTTTAGTTTCATCAGCTTTTAATTGCATTTGGGGGATTATAACAAACTCGCTTGATTAATACCTTTTCAAGGGTTAATTTATTTGAATTCCTAAAAAAATGTAACGCCTTTTTAAATAAAAAATTTTATCAAAAATAATGATTTCGCGAAATTACACAAATTTCACGCTCAAAATGCTTATTTCGTGATATTTAACTTTTATTGCAATAGCGCCTTGATACCAGGCAAGGTTTTTCCTTCAAGCATTTCCAGCATTGCGCCCCCTCCTGTAGATACGTAACTCACCTTATCTGCGAGGTTAAATTTTTGGACTGCCGCCACAGAATCACCGCCCCCGACTAGTGAAAAAGCTCCATTTTGAGTTGCCTTGGCTATAGTATTGCCCAAGATTTTGGTGCCTTCGGCAAACTTCTCCATTTCAAAGACGCCCACAGGACCATTCCACAGAATAGTTTTGGAATTGATAAGTACCTCTGCAAAATTTTCATTCGTCATGGGCCCCACATCCAGCCCCATCCAGCCTTCCGGAATTTCATCTATAGCTGAAATTTTTGTATCGGCGGTCTCGGAAAAACTGTCGGCAATTACAGCGTCAACGGGCAAATGTACCGAAACTTGCTTCTTCTTTGCTTCTTCCAAAATCTCTAAGGCAAGTTCCTGTTTATCATCTTCAACCAGAGAACTGCCAATTTTACCGCCTTGGGCCTTTATAAATGTAAAAGCCATTCCACCACCGATAATCAAGTGGTCAATTTTATCGAGGATGTTTTCTATAATCGTGATTTTCGAAGAAACTTTCGCACCTCCAATAATAGCGGTAACCGGTTTTTCATTGGTTTCCAGCACTTTTTTCACGTTTTCAATTTCCGAAGCAAGCAAAAGGCCGAAGCATTTGTTTTCAGGGAAAAATTCAGCAATAATCGCTGTTGAAGCGTGGGCACGATGTGCAGTTCCAAAAGCGTCATTTACATATATATCTCCAAGTTTTGAGAGTTTTTCAGCAAATGCAAAGTCTCCTTTGGTTTCTTCTTTATAATAGCGCAGATTTTCCAGTAATAAAATTTCGCCAGATTTTAAATCGGCTACGGCGTTTTCTACCTTTTCCCCTATACAATCATCTACAAATTTTACCTGTACTCCAAGAATGTTTGACAGTGGCTTCACAATATGTTGCAGGGAGAATTCCGATTCCCTATTTTTTGGCCTACCCAGATGGGACATTAGTATACAACTCCCGCCATCCTCAAGAATTTTGAGGATAGTAGGTTTTGCGGCGACCATTCGGGTGTCATCGGTTACGTTAAAGTCTTCATCGAGCGGCACGTTAAAATCCACACGAATCAAAGCCCTTTTGCTTTTAAAATTAATATCGTTAACTGTTTTCATCCTTCAAAATTTTATCTGCAAATATAGTTTTTTTGATGTTCCCCGCACGGCGGAATCTCGGCCTTAAATATAATTTTCAAAGGTTTGACAAGTAAATATGGAATATAAAATTTGCGCTTCAAGGAACTGTAAAATTGCTTAGATTTGCGAATGGATTTTTCAGAAGTAATTGGTCACCAGCATATAAAATCTCACCTTGTAAAAACTGTTGAAAACGGCCGAATCCCGCACGCACAAATGTTTTTGGGCGTTAATGGCAGCGGTTTATTGCCAATGGCAATAGCTTATGCGTCAGAGGTACTCAGTAGCCAATACGAAAAGGGCGGTGCCGAATATATTTCCTGTAGAAATAAGGTTTCAAAATTGATGCATCCGGATCTTCATTTTGTGTATCCTGTAAACACCAGTGATATCGCGAAAAAAAATGCTATTTCAGACAATTATGCTGAAGGTTGGCGCAATTTTGTTTTAAATAACCCGTACGCCTCTCTTTTTGAATGGCTACAGAGTCTGGGACTCGAGAAAAAACAAGGCAATATCAGCAAATATGAGGCTGAAAACATTTCAAAAAAACTATCATTAAAAGCTTTTGAGGGAGGTTATAAAGTGATGATTATCTGGATGGCGGATAATATGAACAGTGAATGCGCCAACAAAATCCTAAAGCTCGTGGAAGAACCCTCGGAAAAAACTTTACTGCTGCTATTGACGGAACGGGAAGAGCAGATTATATCCACCATTCGTTCCCGTTGCCAAAAGTTAACATTTCCGTTGTTATCCGAAACAGATATTGCCGCAGCTCTCACAACGAATTTAAAAATAAAGGAACAGTTGGCAGCTCAGCTTGCCCGTAGAGCACGAGGCGATTATAACAAAGCGCTACAATTACAGGAAGAAACTGGAGAGGATGAAATTTTTGAGAAATGGTTTATCAGTTGGGTACGCACCGCATTTAGGGCCAAAGGAAACAAAGGTGCCATAAATAATCTACTGGACTGGAGCGATGAACTTGCTTCGCAGGGTCGGGAAACGCAAAAGAAATTTTTCAATTATTGTATTGAAGTATTTCGCCAAGCGCTTTTGAAAAATTACAGTGCAGAACCACTTTTGTTTTTTGAAGCGAAGGACGCCACTTTTTCACTTCCGAAATTTGCACCTTTTGTACATCAGAATAATATTTTCGGAATCATTTCGGCTTTGGAGGATGCGTCGTACCACATTGAGCGAAATGGAAATGCGAAAATAATTTTTACTGATCTTTCCATTAAATTGACCCGGCTGATCCATCAGCCTGAATTAGCATAAGTGAATCTTATATCAATTTAATTATTATAAATTTCATTTATTATTAACTACTGCTTATCCTTGGTTTTAAGAAAAGAACTCTCGATACTCTAATATGAGGGTTCATTTCCTTGCTTTTGCGGCTTAAAAGAGCGCAAAATCGTTTAATTGGATTTTTTGAAGCAATAGATATGCGAAGAATACTCCTTTGAACGTTTTGCTTTTATATTTGATAATAAACCAATCCAAAAAGCCTTCAAAGAAAATTTTCTACCTGTTTTATACTTTTCGGAAAGAAGGCTTACATAGAACGAATCAAAAATCATTGGTTCTATTTTTTTTAGATGAAAATTTTCCGCAAAAAGATTTTTCATGGATTCTTTTGAAAAATGCCAAAGGTGCCTCGGAACATCATAAGCCGCCCAAAATTCCCCGTAATGCCTTGCGTCAAAACTTTTGAAATTTGGAACTGCTATAATTAAGGTGCCGTGCGGTTTCACCAAAGCTGCTAATTCTAAAATCGTTTCTTCCAAGTTTGGAATATGTTCCAAAACATGCCAAAGTGTAATCACGTCAAATTGCTTGCCTTCAAAATCATTTAAGGAAGCTTTCAAGTCAATGCCTTTTTCCAAAGCCAATTTCGCGGCATTTTTGTTTGGCTCCATTCCGTGAACCTGCCAACCTTTTTCTTTTGCAACTTTTAAAAAATCTCCGGTACCCGCCCCAACATCCAACAAAGAACCAACCTCCCCATGTTGTTGTAAAATCAATTTAGCCTTTTTTTGAAGGGACCATTTTTTAACCAATTGGTAAAGGCTCGAAATCAAACCGCGCTTTTCATCGGTATGCGAAATGTATTCCTGGCTTTCATAATATTTAGGAAGTTCCTCAATTTTTGGCCGCGGAAAGGTTTTCAGAAAATCCGAATCGGTATCGTGTACCAACTCAAACGTTTCTCCTGAAACCAAGTAATCCTTAACCGATAAATATTTCTTTTCGTGATTTTGCAAGCAGAAAGGTTTAATTTATTAAATAGATTTTAATGAAGCTCCGGGATCAGAAGGAAAGTGTTCCACGTGAAACAATGGCCCTAACGCCCCATATACACCAAAAGAACCGAAACATCATTTGGCGAGACACCACTTATTCTTGATGCCTGCGAAACGGTTGCGGGTTTAATTTTTGTGAGTTTTTCACGGGCCTCAAAGGAAAGCGACTTTAATTTTGAATAATCAAAGGAAGCGGGGATTTTTAAACCTTCCAGCCTATTTAATTTGTCTGCATTGTTCTTTTCCTTATCAATATACCCAGAATACTTAACTTGGATTTCGGCTTGTTCAATCATTTCAGTGTCCAAACCGTTTTCCTCAATATACTTTTTTACCGAAGGAATCTTCTTCATATCCTCCATCGTTACTTCAGGCCGTGAAAAGAATTTAAACATCTTGTCACTTTGATCTACCAAGGCAGATTCCCGCGCAAGAAATATCGGGTTGATTTCTTCCGGAGCTGCACTGGTTTCTTTAAAAAATTGAACAAAAGCACTTGCCTTTTCTTTCTTCTTTTCCATTTTACGCATACGCTGTTCGCTTGCCAATCCAATTTCAAATGCTTTTGGCGTTAACCTAAAATCCGCATTATCTTGTCGCAACAAAGTTCTGTATTCCGCACGCGAAGTAAACATTCGGTAGGGTTCTTCCGTTCCCTTGGTAATAAGGTCATCAATCAACACGCCTATATAAGCCTCATTCCTTTGAAGTATAAAAGGTTCCTTTTCGTGAACTTTTAAATGTGCATTTATTCCTGCCATTAAACCTTGGGAAGCTGCTTCTTCATAGCCCGTGGTGCCATTGATCTGTCCGGCAAAATACAAGCCTGGAACTAATTTTGTTTCCAAAGTGTGTTTTAGCTGCGTTGGCGGAAAATAATCGTACTCAATAGCATAACCGGGGCGAAAAAACTTCACGTTTTCAAAACCAGCAACTTGACGCAAGGCTTTAAACTGAATATCCTCCGGCAAGGAGGTTGAAAATCCATTAATATAATATTCTACCGTGTCCCAACCCTCTGGCTCTACAAAAAGTTGGTGCCTGTCCTTATCCGCAAAACGATTTATTTTATCTTCAATGGAGGGGCAATATCGTGGGCCAATACTTTTGATTGCACCGTTGAACATTGGCGATCTATCAAACCCTTCACGTAAAATATCGTGTACATCTAAACTAGTATAGCTCATATGGCATGAGCGCTGGTTCTTTAAAGGTGCAGTTTCATCAGAAAAAGAAAACTTTTCGGGAACATCATCACCAGGCTGTTCTATCATTTTGGAAAAATCCAATGAGCGACCATCTACTCTCGGAGGCGTTCCCGTTTTCATTCTTCCTGCTTCAAAACCCAAATTTATTAAATCCTGGGTTATTCCAGTGGAGGCTTTTTCTCCCGCTCGTCCGCCCCCAAATTGCTTATCCCCTATATGAATTAATCCATTTAAAAAAGTTCCGTTTGTTAGGACAACACTTTTAGCTTTAATTTCTAAACCCAGTGAAGTTCTAACCCCTTTAATTCTTCCATTTTGAACAATAATTCCTGAGATCATTTCCTGATAAAAATCTAGATTTGGAGTTTGCTCAAGCATAATCCGCCAAGTTTCGGCAAAACGCATGCGGTCACTCTGAACCCGAGGACTCCACATAGCGGGTCCTTTTGATTTGTTGAGCATCTTGAATTGAATTGCAGTTTTATCAGACACAATTCCGCTATAGCCGCCAAGAGCATCAATTTCTCGAACAATCTGTCCCTTTGCTATGCCCCCCATTGCCGGGTTGCAACTCATTTGCGCTATTGTTTGTAAGTTCATTGTAACCAATAGGGTTTTGGAACCCATATTGGCGGCAGCGGCAGCAGCCTCAGATCCTGCGTGGCCAGCACCAACAACAATTACATCATACTCTTTTGGAAACATATCACTATTGTTCCACGTGGAACATTTTCATTAAATCAATTTTTTAAAAGGGGTGCAAAATTACAATAATTATCTAATTATAAAGTAAATAAAATGTGAAACTATTTAATCGATTTCCGAGAGCTTTTGAAGTGATTCGTCTTCTTTCTTGCGCATTAGTTTTTCCTCATTATCACTTTTGTCTTTATAACCACAAAAATGAAGTATCCCATGGATCATGACTCTGTGTAATTCGTCTTCAAATTTGGTTTTGAAATCCACTGAATTTTCTAAAACACGTTCTATAGAAATATAAATCTCGCCATTTACTTGTTTGTCCATTCCATAATCAAAACTTATGATATCGGTAAGCGTGTCATGATTTAAAAATTCAATATTTAATTTATGCAAATATTTATCATCGCAAAAAATATATATAATGTCCCCTTCTTCACGTCCTTCAGAATTTATAATATTCAGAATCCAGTCTTTAAGATTAGATTCATTCTCACATCTGAAATCGGTTAAATAATTAAACTCAATCATCTTTTTTCTTAAAGTATTCCTGAACTTTAGTCTTATAATCCTGTTGCAAAGGTAGAGCCTCGCGATTCAAGATTTCAGTAGTGTTAAAGTATTTTTTTATATCATCAGGGGCGAGCTGAACGTTATTTCGGAAATCTTTTTTATTAGTTTGTGATTCTCTTCTATTTTCCTGTCCCTGTTCCAAATCTGCTTTGTCGAGTTTTAGTAATTCATATTTTAGATTGAGCATTTGCTGAAGGGTATTCTGGTTAAAACCTTTATCCAGCAATTGTTGTTCAATACCTTCCATTTTCTTTAGCAAATCTCCTCCTTTTCCATTTAGGCCCTCTTTACTTAATCTGTCTTGAAGTTGATTTCGGAGATCTTGTTGTTGCTTAAAAATTTCGAAAAGCTCTCCATTCAAATCTTCACTGTTCCCATTACCTTCTTTGTTATCACCCTTTTCATTTCCGTTTTTTCCATCTCTTCCGTTCTCTCCATTCTCACCATTGCCGTCGCCACTGCCATCACCGTCGCCCTCTCCTTCACCTTCGCCTTTAGAACCCTTTTTTCCTTTATTCATTCCTTCTTTCATCTTTTCACTTAAGCTTTCCTGTTTTTTTATAATATCAGGAAGCTGAAATCCGCCACTACTTCCAGAACCAGGTTTGGGAGTTCCCTTTCCAGAACCAGACCCCATAGACATAGACATCTGCATTTGCATATTGCTCAGAATTTCACTCAGCATTACCGCCAAATCATTGGCGCCTGTAACCGTATACTGTTGATTACCAATACCTTGTCTTGATTGATTTTGAGCCAATCGCTCTAAAGATTTGTCAATATTGTATTGAATTTCAGTTAAGGAAGTGTTTATTTGTGTGCCAATCATAGGCTGTCTGAGAGAAAGTGCAAATATGCTGTCATCTATGTGTTCAAAATTGGTTTTAAGATCGTTTTGAACATTCAATTTTTTACCAAAAATAGGATTTCCATATTCTATTTTTTTAAAGGTTTCCATCAAATCTTCTTGTTGAAATGAAAAAACCACAAGATTGTCAACGATCTGCCGAAGCATTTTGGCATCTTCCTCGATAGATTCCATTTGTCCAGATTTCATCTGCATTTGCATAGCCTTACTCATCTGTTTCATTTTTTGGCCAGCCTTTTTCTGGTTTTTTCCAGCATCGTTAGGTTTTTGTTGCTTTAACTTATCGGTTGCTTTTTCTTGTTCTTCATCAATTTGTTGTTCTGTCGGTTTATCCTCAGGAATATCTATAGGTTTTTTCAGATCTTCATTTTCTTTCTGAAGTTCGTCCATCTCTTTTTTATAATCTTCAAATTTTTTATTGAGTTCCTCTTGGGCCTCTTTGGTATTTTCATCAACGGGCTTGTCTGCTAATTTCTCCTGCTCTTCTCCCATTTCAAAAAGTTCCTCGGCTAACTTCTCCGCTTTCTTTTCAACGTAATATCTTTTCGTTAACTCAAGTAATTGCTCAAGGTTTTTTTCTTGATTTTTGTTTTGTTTTGAAAGCTTTTCAAGTTTCTCGGTCAACTCCTCTTTTGCTATTTTATCCTGTAGTTTTTCAAGTTCTTCCAATAACTTTTCATTTTCTTTTAAACGCTCTTCATTTTCATCCAAACGCTTTTCAAGTTGTTCTTTAAAAGAATCCTTTTCTTCGTTTTCAGGCTGAAAATTCTGAAGTTCTTCTTTCATTTCTTTTGAAAAGTTCTTCATCATTTCCTCTTGTTGCTTTTGGCGCTGTAGAAAGCTCTCCAACTTCTTTTTATCATTGTAGTTAAGCTCATTTTTCTCTTTCTGGGTTCGCGATAGTTCTTCGAGCGTTTGTTTTTGATCTTTGAATTCTTCCAAAGATTTGTCCAACCCTTTTATGGCGTTTTGCTGATTTTGAAGCTGTTCATCTTCCAATTCATCCTTTGTAAGTTTTCTGAAGGAATAAATTCCCGATTTCGAGGATTTGAAATTATGGATAGCATCATTATCAAAAACCTCAAAATAATATTCATAGGAAACTCCCTCCGTCAAAGAAAGGTTGCCGGGAAATGTATAAGTGAATTGATCAAAATTGGTCTTATTCAATGGTAAAGCCTGTGTTTTAGCCTGCTTTTCATCGCCTTCGGGGAAATAGACCAATCTCAGTTTGGTGAGCCCGTAATCGTCCGATATTTGGCCCAAAAAGAAAACCCGTTGCGTATTCGTACTGTCCTGTTTTGATTGCACCTCAATCTCGGGGAATTGATCCTTTACCACATTCAGTGTGAAGGCAAGGTTTTCATAATCCTTCAGTTTTTCGTTTGAAGTGGTAATGGCGTAATCAAGTTTGTTATAAATTCCTTTTTCAAAATTGAAGTTTTCGCCGTTTGAAGCAAACGAAAAGGAAGTATCCGCAGTTTTTAAGGTAACCGCTTTTGTGTTTTTCGTCGCTACGTTCCATTTTACCCGGGTTCCTTCGGGAATGGTAGCGTTTCCGGTACTTTTAAGGGTTTCGTCCCTTTTCCCCGTATAGGAAGGATAATCCAGGACCATTTCAAAATTGAGCAGCGAAGGGGTTTTTACAACATCCAAGGTATATTCCCGGGAAGTGACCTTATTCGCCTTTAAGCTGAAATCGATAGATTCCACGGGTTGTTGAAACGTATATTCAAACAAACCTGGTGAGGTCTGCTGCAGATAATAGGTTTCACCGTTGTAATTTATACTCGCATTTTCGGGAATCGCAGTGCCTTCGGTTCTAATTTTTAAGTTGAAAGGTTTGTTTTCAACTGCATTCAAATCGTCGTTCATCACAATAAAAGTGAATGGCGCGGGTGGTTCAAAGGCAGTGTCGTAATGTACCACACGTTTGTAACTGCTGGAAAAAATATCCATTCCGCCCAAAACGCTGAAAAGTAAAAACACCAAAACCGGAATGGCCGCGTATTTTAAATATTTGGCGTTCTTTTTAAAATTTACGGCACTTTTGAAGGGAACGGGTTGCAGCTCGGTAGCTTTTTGGTCAATGCTTGCTGCAAGCAATTCACTTTCGCGACGGTTTTGGTTAAGCTGGATTACATTCAGCAATTTATCGTTTACCTGCGGAAAATGGTTTCCGATTATTTTTGAGGCCTCTTCGTAATCAATTCCCTTTTGAAGTTTGAAAAGTTTCGCAAGCGGAAAAGCGATAAACCGAACAAACAATGCCAATTCCACAACTATGAATGCCCAAAACAGAATTCGCCTTCCCAACGGATTCAGCCAAAGGAAATATTCAACGAGCAGCGTTATCAACAAATACAGCAGCCCAATGGCGAAGAAAAGGATGGCTCCTTTTATAAGCTCATTAGTATAGTATTTTTTGATAAATTCCTCCAGTTTTTGCTGGATGATGTTAAAAGTGCTCATAATTTTTTCCCCGTGTATTCAAAACTTCTAAAATACAATAATATTTTGTGCTAACCACGCCACAAAGATTGCTCCAAAAAAGGAAAAAACCACCCTGTGCAATAACTTTAGAATGCGGCTTCTAAATTGTACCTTTGCCGATTCACAAAAAAGAATGCAGATTATGTCTCAAAAAGTTCGGGTTCGTTTTGCCCCTAGCCCAACAGGGCCTTTACATATTGGTGGTGTTCGCACCGCTTTGTTCAATTATTTATTCGCAAAAAAACACGACGGCGATTTTCTACTGCGAATAGAGGATACCGACCAAAACCGTTATGTGGAAGGTGCCGAGGCATATATTATTGAAGCGTTGAATTGGCTGAATATTCCCTACGATGAGGGCCCTGGCAAAGAAAAAGATTGCGGCCCCTACCGCCAAAGCGAGCGTAAAGCACTTTACAAACAATACGCAGATGCCTTAATTGAATCAGGAAATGCCTACTATGCCTTCGATACTTCCGAAGAACTTGACGCACACCGAAAGGACCACGAGGCAAAGGGAAAAACCTTTATTTACAATTGGCACAACCGTTTAAAGCTGAAAAATTCGTTGGTTTTTTCTTCGGAAGAAACCCAGCAGAAAATAGCAAATGACGAAGAATACGTTATCCGTTTTAAATCGCCCGAAGATGAAACGCTTCATTTAAACGATATTATCCGCGGTGAAATGCAGGTGGAAACCAGCATTCTCGACGATAAGGTTCTCTTTAAAAGTGATGGGATGCCAACCTACCATTTGGCAAATATTGTGGACGACCATTTAATGAAAATTACGCACGTTATTCGTGGTGAAGAATGGTTGCCATCTTTGGCGCTACACGTTTTGTTGTATCGTGCTTTTGGCTGGAAGGCGCCACAATTTGCGCATTTACCGTTGATTTTGAAACCAACAGGCAACGGAAAACTCAGCAAACGCGATGGCGATAAAATGGGTTTCCCAGTATTTCCCTTGGAATGGAAAACCGCGGAAGGAGATCTTTTCTCAGGCTATCGCGAAGATGGTTATCTGCCGGAAGCTGTTGTAAATATGCTTGCCTTTTTAGGCTGGAATCCCGGAACGGAGCAGGAAATTTTCAGCTTAGAAGAATTGATTGATGCTTTTGAGCTGGAAAGAGTCAACAAGGCCGGAGCGAAATTCGACCCTGACAAGACCAAATGGTTTCAGCATCAGTATTTGCAAAAGATTGATGACGCAGTATTGGCAAGCGAATTTGAAAGATATTTAAACAGATTATCGGTGGAGAGACAGGGCATTGCCCTGTCTCAACCACCAATAGAAACAATAAGAAAAATCGTTACCCTTTTAAAAGAACGCGCCACCTTCGTAAGCGACCTTTGGGAACAGGGAAGTTTCTTTTTTGAGGCTCCAGCTACTTACGATGCGAAAGCCGCGGAAAAAGCTTTTAAGGCTGAAACAGCAGTATTGCTTAAAAAGGTAATTTCGATTTTAAATGCTACGGAAGACTTTTCCGCAGAAAACCTTTCGGAACAAGTGAAAGGTTGGATTACTTCAGAAAACATAGGCTTCGGAAAAGTGATGATGCCACTAAGATTGGCGCTCGTAGGAGAAATGAAAGGTCCCGAGGTGTTTGATATTCTCTCAATTTTAGGAAAAGAGGAAAGCGTTGCCCGAATTAAAAAGGCAATTGATTATATGGGCTAAAAGTAAATTACCCCCATTAAAACGATGGTGGAACTATTGCCTTTAAAATCTTCATTCTCCAAACCTTTATCGTTTAGACCGCCAAGCATATTGGTCACACCATATTGATACTGTGCGCTGATGCGGAAGTGCTCCAAACCAGCGGTAAGCCCCGCAGCTAGGCGCACATTAAATTTTGAAATATCCTGAATATCTGCTGCGGTAAGTGTATTATATCCAGTTAATATATAATCCTCATACTTATCATCTTTCAGCTTCATCTTTCCATTTATATCGAAAATAGGGCCAAATTCAAGACTCAAATGCTTAACGACAATATTATAACTTCCCAAGAAATTAAGCTGTACCCCTTGAATAGTATAGCCTATATTTTGGGTGTTACCCAAAAGATTTCGCCCCTCCACGCCCACGGAAGCGCTTTGAAAACTAAGTCCATAAATTAAGTCGAAATTGTTTCTGAAGGCACCCCGTGTTGTAAAACCAGCTGTAAAACCTTGCTGTTGTTGGGTTACCAAATCGTCTGTTTGAATATCGAAAAAGGTAATTCCGCCCTGTATTCCAAGAAAATTGTAACCGTCATAATTGCGCTGGCTATAGCTTTGTTGAAGTGCGAAAAGAAAAAGTGTAGCAAAAATTAATTTTTTAAGACTCATAGCAGGGGATATATTTTAGGGGCGTGAAAATAGCTTTAATTTTGTATCTTCCACAACATATATTCATTAAATATTTTAAAAATTATGGGCGGATTTATTCTAGTTCCGGTACTAATTGTAGGATTGTTCATCCTACTAGCAAGTTTTTTTACAGTAAAACAGCAAACCGCTGCAATAGTAGAACGTTTTGGAAAGTTTCAAAGTATGAGACATTCAGGATTACAGCTAAAAATTCCTTTGATAGACCGTATTGCGGGACGTATCAACTTGAAAATTCAGCAATTAGATGTAATTGTTGAAACCAAAACCAAGGATGATGTTTTTGTTAGGTTGAAAATTTCGGTACAATTCCAAGTATTGAAATTGAAAGTTTACGATGCTTTTTACAAATTGGAGAATCCGCACGATCAAATAACTTCATATGTTTTTGACGTGGTGAGAGCCGAAGTTCCAAAGATGAAACTGGACGATGTTTTTGAAAGAAAAGACGATATTGCCATAGCTGTAAAAGCAGAACTGAATGAGGCCATGAGCGATTATGGATACGATATTATCAAAACGCTGGTAACCGATATTGATCCCGATATTCAAGTGAAAGCTGCCATGAACCGCATAAACGCGGCCGAAAGAGAGAAGGTAGCAGCAGAATATGAAGCCGAGGCAGAGCGTATTAAAATTGTGGCAAAGGCTCGTGCGGAAGCCGAAAGCAAGCGGTTGCAAGGTCAAGGTATAGCAGACCAGCGTAGGGAAATTGCGCGTGGCCTGGAAGAAAGTGTAGATGTTTTGAACAATGTGGGCATAAATAGTCAGGAAGCTTCTGCTTTGATAGTAGTTACGCAACATTATGATACGCTGCAATCCATCGGCGAGGAAACAAATACTAATCTTATTCTTTTACCAAACTCTCCACAGGCAGGCAGTGATATGCTCAACAATATGATTGCTTCTTTTGTAGCTAGCAACCAAATTGGCGAACAGATGAAAAAACAAAATGAAGAAAAAGGGATTGTGTCAAAAAAGAGGCCGAAGCGACAAGCACCGCCACGCCCAGAAGAGGGTGAAGATTTGAATTATTAATTCATGATAACTTAAAACAAAACCGCCCTCTGAATATATTCAGGGGCGGTTTTGTTTTTGTATAATTTAATGCTTAAGGATTTTAATCATCATCATATTCCTTTTTCTTTACAGGCTTAATCCCAATAAGCTTGTCTACAACTTTTAGCACAAATGCTTTTTTTATTATTGAACCCAGAGTACCTGCAATTAGATTAATAGGGGAAAAGGTTTCATTTATAGTTTCCTTACTTTGATTTAATCCCAGTTTTACTTCTTCAAGATCAATCTGTGACTTAAGCCTAAGATATTTCAAATCTCTATCTATTTCTTCAAAAGTAGTATATCGCTTCATAAATATTAATTTGAAATTTTTTCATTTTGAATTCTCTCTTCAGAAAGCGTTTGTTGATATTCGTTTAATTCATTTTCGGTAGCAACTTTAGGATCCAAATCATCTTCATCATACAACAAACCTGAAAATTTGTGCAGCATATTGCGCTCTATTATTTTTCTTCCGAAGATGAACATAAATATAAGAATGATACCGTAAAATGCACCTATCAATAGAAATCCAACATATACGTGCTCAAAAAAAGTTGCTAACCAGAAGGCTGCTCCTATTGAAAGAAATAAAAATACAAACAAAAAGAGACTGCCGTAAACTAATAGGTTTACCAAAGACACCGCACCCTTCATAGTAGATTTAAAGAGGCGGAGTTTGTAATACTCCGCCATGCTTACACTATAATCTTCTATTCTGTCGGTTACTTGATGGAGGCTTTCTTTTAGGCTACTAAATGCCATATTACGAAGTTACTTTTTTTGCTGTGGCTTTCGCTTTATTTGTCTGAGCGTCTATCTGTAATTTAGCATTCTGTTTTCTTAAGGCTTCAAGTTTGTCTTCCATTGCCAAAAGAATATCGTCAGCCTTATAGCTTGCAGAGGATAAAGTTTCATTAAGCTTGTGCTCAAAACTAATTCTTGCACGCTGTGCCTTGTCGCTAAGCGTACTACTTGTTTCTTGAATTTGTTTGTTAAGTTTTTTTTGAGCTTTTCTAGCTTCTTTGTTAAGTTTATCTCTTGTTTTTGAGCCTTTGTCCGGCGCATAGAGAATTCCTATTCCAGCTCCAATAGCTGCTCCAGTTAATAATGCTAGTAACGTTTGACCTGTATTTGATGCCATTATTCTATGTTTTATTGGTTAATAATTCCAAAGGTACATAGAGACTTCCCGCATTGCTGTTAACAACCGGTTAATAGTTATTTTTCAATCTATAAAATTGTCTTAAAAAGTAAAAATTTTAGCCAATTTCTCTTAAAAATGAAAATATTTTTTAATGGAAATGTTAATTATTCAGCCAATTTGGCCCAAGAATCACGCAAGGGAACCGTTCGGTTAAAGACAATTTTTTCCTCAGTCGAATCCCTGTCAACCACAAAATATCCCAAACGTTGAAACTGGAACTTATCCTCAGGTTTGGAATCTTTTACACTTGGCTCTGCATACCCAGTAATAACTTGCAAAGAGTCTGGATTTATGAACTCCATAAAATCCTTTTCCTTATTGGTATCTGGTGAAGCTTCGGTGAAGAGGCGATCGTACAAACGCACTTCAACTGGCAAGGCTTGTTTGGCAGAAACCCAGTGGAGCGTTCCCTTCACTTTGCGCAAGGAGGCTTCAGTTCCGCTTCCACTTTTACTGTCGGGATCGTAGGTGCAGTGTATTTCGATAATGTTTCCTTCGGAATCTTTTACTACACTTTCGCCTTTTATGATATAGGCATTTTTTAAACGCACTTCCTTACCAAGGGTCAATCTAAAAAACTTACGGTTTGCTTCCTCAAGAAAATCATCCCTTTCAATTAACAGTTCTTTTGAAAAAGGAACTTCGCGACTTCCGGCAGCTTCATCCTCTGGATTGTTTTCGGCTTCAAGCCATTCTGTTTTTCCTTCGGGATAATTGTCTATTATCAACTTCACGGGATCCAAAACCACCATGATTCGCGGAGTTTTTTTGTTGAGATCTTCACGAACGTTGAATTCCAGATGCGAGACATCTATTAAATTTTCACGTTTCCCAACGCCAATACTGTCGGCAAAATTTTTAATGGAATCCGGCGTATAACCTCTTCGGCGCAGCCCGGAAATGGTGGGCATTCGCGGGTCGTCCCAACCTGTAACAACACCACTGCTTACCAGCTGTGCAAGTTTTCGTTTGCTGACAACCGTGTGACTTAAATTTCTACGGGCAAATTCACGTTGTTTGGGGCGTAATTTCTTGGGTTCGACCACTTGGTCCAAAAACCAATCGTACAGCTCTCTGTGCGGAAGAAACTCGAGCGTACAGAAGGAATGCGAGACTTGCTCAATATAATCGCTTTCGCCATGGGTCCAATCGTACATGGGGAAGATTTTCCAATCCGTTCCCGTACGGTGGTGGTGTTTGTTGATGGTTCGGTACATAACCGGGTCGCGCATCAACATGTTCGGCGATTCCATATTTATTTTGGCGCGAAGCACGTGCTCGCCTTCTTTGGTCTCGCCGTTTTTCATTTTTTCAAGTAAATCCAAATTCACCTCAACGGAACGGTTTCTGAACGGGCTTGGCTTTCCGGGCGTATTCGGTGTTCCCTTTTGTTCCGCAATGGCTTCCGAAGTTTGGGAATCTACATACGCTTTTCCATCCTTTACCAGTTGAACCGCCCAATCGTACAATTGCTGAAAATAATCAGAGGCATAGCATTCCGTAGCCCATTCATAGCCCAACCAGGAAATGTCGCGCTTTATGGCGTCCACAAATTCCTGCTCTTCCTTCGCGGGGTTGGTATCATCAAAACGAAGGTTTACCGGGGCGTTGTAACGCTCGCCCAAACCAAAATTCAAACAAATTGAAGAGGCGTGGCCAATGTGAAGATAGCCGTTCGGCTCAGGCGGAAAACGGAAACACAATTGCTCCTTTGTATAGCCCTTGGTAAGGTCTTCTTCAATAATGTGTTCTATAAAATTCAGCGGCGCGGCTTCGTTGCTCATATACTTAATTTTTATGAAGTGCAAAGGTAACCAATTAACTGAAAAAGAAACAGGTTTCCACTGAGCCCAACCCAACATTCTCTTATTATCTTTGTCAAAATTATTCTTATGGGAACCATCCGCTTAAAAAATATAAAGATTTACGCCTATCACGGCTGTTTAATTGAAGAAGGACAGATAGGCTCCGATTATTTGGTAAACCTTTCGGTGAAGGCAGATTTAAAGAATCCCTCCGAAACCGATGAACTGGCCGATACCGTGGATTATGTGATGCTTCAAAAAATTGTGAGGGAAGAAATGGCGGTGCGAGCCAAGCTTTTGGAACACGTGGCAAAGCGGATTATCGATTCAATTTTATCAAAGGTTGAAATGGTGAACGAAGTGAAAGTTACCGTAGCCAAAAGGAATCCACCCATTGGGGGCGATGTGGCAGAAGTGAGCGTGACGATGAAAAGGAAAAGGTAATTTGCTTTTTAAATAGGATTTTTAAGTTTAATTTTTTTACATTTGCAAGCCTAATAGGGCATCGTGGCCGAGTGGCTAGGCTCAGCTCTGCAAAAGCTGCTACAGCGGTTCGAATCCGCTCGATGCCTCTAAAAACCTTCAACTTTATGTTGGGGGTTTTTATTTTTTGGACAAACTTTTTATACTAAAATATAATTCTGATACAAGTTTACTTACAAAAACTTTATTGGCATCGCTCTAATTTGTGCGCCATTCGTTTCATGTTCAACTTATACCATTCCCGTTGAAAGTTTTAGGGAACAAATGATGAAGGAAACTTCAGAAAATATGAAACAGGTTAAAGTAAACAATCCACTTTTTTATAAAGACATTAAATACAATTCCAACAATATTAAACGAATTGTTGTAACTGATAAAGATGGTAAAAAAACGTATTTAGACAATTCACCATCAATAGAAATGCGGGTTACACACGTTAATGGTAAAAAATATCATTTTTATTTTGATACGGTTATTTTAGA
>MDSW01209452.1_pt1 | contig 23383 bp, 20 predicted proteins | sample 811171 | NCBI WGS metagenome assembly MDSW01 (sample SAMN05326641, study PRJNA326480) | marine metagenome | isolation source: seawater | place: Atlantic Ocean: North West | collected 2012 | reverse complement strand
TTAATATTTTCCTTTTGTTTTGTATACCTTCAATTCTTATTTCTGTTTATGATACTGGACTATCATATTCTTCACTAAAACAGGCTATTAGTGGATATTTCTCAGGGCTTTTTGCATTATATGCCACTTGTTTAGCATTTGACGGTATTAAAGTAGATCTAATTGATATAAAAAAAATTGTTATTTATTATCTCATATCAATGATTCCTACTACAAAGTTTTTATTCGGGAATCTATCTAAAATAGCTGAAACGTATTTTTCTACTAATTCAAATGTTGAATTCTCAGGTTATGGACCAATTCATGTCAGTACTTCTATATCTTTTCTAATTTGTTTACTTATTATTACGACTTCTATATATAGACTTTGGCATTACAACATAATTATATATGCAATATCAACTTTTTACTTCATTCTGATGATTTTAACATTTAGTCGATCAGGTACTTTTATACTCATCATATCGTTATTTGCAGTATTTTTAGTTTACAGGAACAAAGCAAATATGATTATCCCTCTAGCTTTTATATTTATATTGTTTTATAATATAGTTATACCAATTTTGAATAGTTCTACTTACGGTGCCTTGGGCATGAGATATTCAGAAGTAAATCCGGCAAGTAGGATTAATCTTATGGTAAGTGATTTAAGAGTTTGGGCGGAAAATCCTATTTTTGGAGTGGGGCTGGGAAAGGCAAAATATAACAGAAGAGAAGAATTTGGGGAAATCCGAGCATCTTCTCACACGGAATATACTAGATTTTTAAGTGAACAAGGATTATTTGGATTATTTTGTTTGCTTATTTTATTTAGAATATTCCTTTATAGAATAATAAATGAAAAATCAAGTACGTATCTGCCAATAATTATTTTTTTCATTTTATTTCCATCATTATATTTTTTACCTTCAGCTTTTCGCACATACCTACCTGCATTTAGCCTGGGGCTTTCTTTACTTAGACCAGTACAAAACCAATGATTAGATTATATTTTTATATACTTTTACAAATAATTTTAAAAAATATTTCCACAGTGAACTGACACATGAAAAAAAATAAAAAGATTCTACAAGTAATTTCGAAATTAGATAGCGGTGGAGCTGAAAAGGTTGTAGTAGATATATGTAACCTATTAATAAAGAAAAATTATGAAGTGACCATTTTATTTACCAGGTCACCTGGGCCATTATCAAAATTTTTAAATCCTAAGGTTAAACAAATTTCCTTAGATAGGGGAAATAAATTTAGTTTACTAGCAATTGTAAAGTGCTTAAAAGTTTTAATTGATTATGATATTATTCATGTGCATTTGAGGAATACATTTTATTATGTAAAACTAATTATGAGTATTCTTCCAATGAAAAATTGGAATTTAATTTTTCACGATCATTATGGTGGAATTGATATTGATGAAAGAACGCCTATTTTTTTTCAATTATTTAACAATAATTACGAGTATATAGGTGTTAGTGAATCTCTTTGTAATTGGGCAAAGGATAATATTAAAGGTTTAAATAATATTTATAAATTACCAAATATCAGAGTGATGAATAATTCAAATAAGTTGGACGATTTAGAAAAAATAGCAAAAGATGAAAAAACATTACGATTCGTACATGTTTCTAATATGCATCCAATTAAGAATTTAGAACATTCGATACTCCTTATCGATGCATTAAAAAAAGAAAAAAAAGTTTCATTAACAATCTATGGTGCAAAATCAGATAAAATATATCACAGTAGCTTAATTAAGCTTATTAATTCTTTGAAATTAAATGATATAATTGAGATAATAGATGATGAGCTTGATATCCCTTCCATACTCTCAAGTTATGATTTTGGTTTATACACTTCTAAATCCGAAACGGGGCCTCTAGTTCTTATTGAGTATCTATGTAAGGGAATACCTTTCCTTAGTTTTGATACTGGTGAAGTGCTAAAAACAGTTAAAAAAAATTATCCATTATTTGCAATAAATAATTTTGATGTTAAAAAATGGGAAAATAGAATAGATGATTTATTAAAAAAAAGGTATGATAAGAAAGAAATGGTAAAATTTTATAATGAAAATTTTAGTCCAGAGGTATATTTAGATAATTTGATAAAAATTTATAGCCTATTTTAAGTCATTTATAACCTTTTAGATTTTCATCCTAATAGTTTTACTATAGGATGCAAGATCCCCATGCATCTATTTTTTCCTCTATAAATTGAATATTTTAATTAGTATCTATCCATCTTTGCAAGATATACAGAATCATTATCCTTTGATACACTGAAGGTCTGCTAATTTCACTTATGTTATCGTATTGAAAAAATTGGTCAATTAGCTTTAATAAAAAAGGTTTATTAAAATAGTTATTTAGGATGCTGTTAGACTTTAGAATTTCATTGGCAATATGTTTTTTATCATCAGCAATTATATAAGAATCCAGTGGTATTCCAAATCCTGATTTAGTCATTTTACCAGTATTCTTAGGGAATTTTTGTGAATGTAATGCTCTTAAATGTTTTTTATAGCTACCAAAACTTGATTTTTGATTAAATGGAATGGAAAATGCGAATGAAGTTAAATCTTCATCAAGCATTGGAACACGCCATTCCACGCCATTTATCATTGACATCATATCTGTTTTTCGAAGATAGTCACTTAATAATGTTTTTCTGAAATATTCAAATACTATTTTATATTCTATCTTTTTTGGCATTTCATCTTCAAAAATCTTTTTGTAATTCTGAATGTGATCTGAGTCAACTTGGGTTTTGAATGCACACTCACCATTTAGCTTTGCATAATTTGGTAACCATGAATTAAAATTATAAATACTCTCAAGTGTATCATGATCATTATTAACAAGATTAAATAATTTTGATATTTTTCTTGTGATATTATGGGGATAATAATGTTTTGTTTTATTTAAAAAATTCCAAATAAAACTATATTTATTATATTTTAATAAGTAGGATAAAATTGTTTGTGATGGATATCCATTAAATAATTCATCACCTCCATCACCACCAATCAACACTTTTCCATATTTTGATGCATATTTATTTATAAAATAGACAGGGATTGCACTTGTGTCTGCAAAAGGTTGGTCAAAATGAAGAAAAATCTTATCTATTAAGTCCAAATCAATATTTTCTTCAATGTCACTAACTATATGTTTTCCAGACAGATATTTTGAATAAGTCCTGCTTATATTTGATTCATCATATTCATTATGATTTTTAAATGAAATAGTTTGTGCTAATATGTTTTTATCCTCTTTATTAGCATAAAAATAAAGTAGCGAGGAATCAATGCCGCCGCTTAATGATAGACTAATATCAACATCAGATACTAAGTTCCTTGTAATTGCATTCTTTAAATAGAAAGAGGTTTTTTCAATATTTTTCTTATAAGAATTCGAGTTAATATTTTGAAAATTAAATTTAAAGAAAGGTTTTATTAATGATCTTGAACCTCGAGACCATTTGAGAAAATAGCCAGGTCGGAATGCTTTTATTTGTTGATAAGCTGTATTTGGTTCTGGGATATATCCTAAATTTAGATACTGTTTTATTGCAGTCTCGTTGATGCTTAAATTTCCTAAAAGTGGCTTTAAGGCCTTGATTTCACTGCCGAATACTAATTTATTATGATATAAATGGTAATATAGAGGTTTTACACCAGATGGGTCTCTCGCTAGGATAAAACTCAATTTTCCTCTCATATCTAAAATTACAAATGAATAAATCCCCCTCATTTTTTTAAAGAAGGAGGCACCCTGCTCACGGTAGCCCTCTAATATAACTTCTGTATCTGAATTGGTTTGAAAATTATTATATGATAAACTTTTCTTTAAGTCCTTAAAGTTATAAATCTCGCCATTGAATACAATTACTATATCTTTATTTGATGATACCATAGGTTGGGTCGCATTATCAGTGGTATCAATTATACTTAAACGATTATGACCCAAAAAAATATTGTTATTATTTGACCATATTTTACTCGAGTCAGGGCCTCTGTGTTTTATCGAGTCTAGTGACTTTTTAAATATGGACAAATCAACTCTATCTTTGAAATCTGCGATTCCTACAAAACCACACATTTTATTCTGATTGTCTTAGGGATTGATTATTAAACATTTTTATTTTGTAATTATATAATAAAGCATAATGTAAAACTAAATATTCAATTTTAAACTTTTTTATATAAATCAATCTAACCATTTACTAATTTATTATAAGCATTAATTGCATTAGTAATTAATTATTTTAATATTTTTAATGGATCAAAAATCAGTTTGTATAAAATAATGTTCGATTTAAATAATAGATTATTTACAATGATTTTGATAAATAAATTATCATTAATAAAGCTACAATAGTATAATACTATGATTTTGTCACAAAAATTTTTTTTTAAAATTTTCAACCTAAAGATTGATAAAGCTTTTGATAGATTACTAAAAATTAAATCTTTATCTACTAGCGATTTTAATGATTGGAAATACAAAAAAAGATGGGAAATTGCCAAATATCATTATCATAATAATAAATATTATAAATCAATGTTTTCAAAATCTTTCCCTGAAAAGTGGGAAGATTTACCAATAATTTATAAAACTGATCTTCAACGTGATATCGACGTGATTTTATCTAATGAATTTTTATTAAAAGATGTTTACGTTGCTAATACATCAGGTTCTTCTGGTCATCCATTTTATTTTGCAAAAGATAAGGAATGCCATTCATTAACATGGGCTTATATAAAGTGGAGATATGAGTCGTTAGGAATATCATTAAATGATTTAGAAGCTAGATTTTATGGTATACCCTTGGATTTTTTTTCAAATATAAAGGAAAAATTCAAAGATAGAATTTTAAAGAGAATTAGATTACCTATATATGATTTTAGTGATTATAATCTCAATAAATATGTAAAAAAATTCAAACTCAATAAGATTGACTATATATATGGCTATACAAATAGTATTGTTTTGTTTTCTAGGTTTTTATTAAAAAATAATATTCATTTGCTTGATATATGCCCCTCCATTAAACTAATAATAGTGACTTCAGAAGTTTGCACAAAAGAAGACAGATCGATAATTGAAAAAGCAATTAATGTACCATTATATAATGAATATGGGGCTTCTGAGTTTGCTTATATAGGTTATCAGCATAATAATAATAGTTGGAGGGTAGCAGAGGAAATGGTTTATGTTGAAAGACATCATGACGGATCTTTACTGATTACCGATCTTCACAATAAAGCGTTCCCATTTGTCCGCTATAATATCGGAGATATAGCGCAACTCTACGAAGATAAATCGGGTAATACATATATTGATTCTCTAGAAGGTAGAACAAATGATACGATTAAATTACCTAGTGGGAAAAAAGCGGCTGGTCTAACTTTTTATTATATTTCAAGATCCATATTAGAAAAATCAGGTTCTTTGAAAGAATTTATTATTAGACAAGTAGCACTAGATAAGTTTATTTTTGATGTAGTATCTGATCAACCATTATCCAATGATGAGGTAAGTGAAATAAAATCTAATTTAGACATCTATTTAGAAAAAGATCTTAAAGTAGAGATAAATAGAGTTAAAAGAATTAATAGACCAGTATCTGGCAAAATAAAGCATTTCTATTCTGAATTAAATAAAAATTAATTAACTGATAAAATTTATGATTAACATTGGACAAATCGGCGTGGGCTATTGGGGCCCAAACATCCTTAGGAATTTAGTGTCAAACCCAAATACTAATATTACATCAGTAGCCGACTTATCTAAGGACAGGGGAGATTTTGTAAAATCAATGTACCCAGATATAAAATTTTATCTGAACCCCCTTGATTTAATAAATAATGAAGATATTGACGCTATAATAATTTCTACTCCCGTACACACCCATTTTAAACTTGCTATGGACTGTCTAAATGCGGGTAAACATATTTTAGTAGAAAAACCAATGGCCATGAAGTCAGATGAAATCGACCAAATTGAAATATTATCCAAAGAGAAAAACTTAGTAGCTATGGTTGGGCATACATTTTTATTTAATAATGCAGTAAGGTATGTAAAAAACCTTATAGAAAAAGGAGAAATAGGCGACATTAGATACATATATAGTCAGAGAACAAATTTAGGAAGAATTCGAAATGATATTGATGCACTATGGAATTTAGCCCCTCATGATATAAGTATCATTCAATATTGGCTGAACGATATCACTCCCTCAAGTCAAAAAAGGGAAGGTATGGACTATGTTCAAGATGGAATAGAGGATGTAGTTTTTTTAAATATTAAATATCCAAATGATATCATTGCAAATATTCACGTTAGTTGGCTTGACCCGCATAAAATAAGAAAAATGACCATCGTAGGTACAGAAAAAATGGTTGTGTATGATGATTTGTCTGAAAATAAAATCATAATTTATGATAAAGGTATTGATAGAATGGCAGTACTAGGTGAGAATATGGATTTTGATAGCTCTAGTTCGGAACTATTTAATTATAGGTCTGGTGATATAGTGATGCCAAAAATAGATTGGATAGAGCCTTTAAAGGCTGAAATAGAACATTTTTATGATTGCATAACTAAGAAAATTAAATGTTTAGCAGATACAAAGAATGCAAGATCCGTTGTAAATATTTTGGAAAATTCAAATTGAAGTATTTTAAATCAGATAATGCTACTATAAAAGACTGTATAATTGGAAGTGGTACAAAAGTATGGCACTATTCGAATCTATATGGATGTCAAGTAGGATTAAATTGTACAATCGGTTCACATGTAGAAATACAGAATGATGTTATAATAGGTGACAATGTAACTATATCAAGTCATTCTTTCATTTGTTCTCTTGTAGAAATTGAAAATAACGTTTTTTTAGGCCATGGCGTAATGACGATTAATGATCTAAATCCACCTTCATTTAAAAAAACAGGGTCAAAAGAAGCTTGGAGAAAGACCATAATTAAAAAAGGCGCAATGATTGGTAGTAATGTTACCTTGTTTCCAGTTACTATTGGAGAGAATGCAAAAATCGGTTCCGGTTCAGTAGTTACAAAAGATATTCCAAGTAACTCTGTTGTATTAGGTAATCCAGCTAAGGTAATTAAATGAAAATTCCATTTGTTGATTTAAAAGCTCAGTATAGTTCCATTAAAGAAGAAATTGATAATTCCATAAGTAATGTTATTGAAGATACTGCCTTTATTAGAGGAGAATATGTAGAGCGGTTTGAAAAAGATTTTGCTGAAAAATATGGTGTCAAACATGTTGTTAGTTGTGGTAATGGGACTGATGCAATTTATATTTCATTAAAATCTCTTGGTATTGGTATTGGTGATGAGGTAATTACAACTTCATCAAGCTGGATATCAACATCAGAGACCATTTCACAAACAGGTGCGAGGGTTGTTTTTGCCGATATTGAACCTGATTATTACAGCATTGATCCTAAGATTATAGAAAAAAAGATTACTAAGAATACTAAAGCCATTATCCCAGTACATCTCTATGGACATCCAGCCAATATGACTGAAATTATTAAAATTGCCGATGATTATGGTTTATATATCATTGAAGACTGTGCTCAAGCACATTTTGCCACTTGGCAAAATAAAAATGTAGGTACTTTTGGTATCGCTGGGACTTTCAGTTTTTATCCAGGAAAAAATCTTGGAGCATATGGAGACGCAGGGTGTATTATTACAAATGACGACTCTTTTGCGAATAAGATTAGAATGTATGCAAACCATGGTGCAATAAAAAAGCATTCTCATAAAATAGAAGGTATAAATAGCAGAATGGATGGTATGCAAGCATCAATACTATCATCAAAATTAAAACATATTGATAAGTGGACAAAATTAAGATCGAAAAATGCAAAATTATATAATGATTTGCTTTCATCCACATCACAAATAGTAAGACCACTAACGTATAGCAGTGCCACTCATGTTCACCATTTATATGTGATTAGAACCAAATGGCGCGATGATTTAGCCAAATACCTAAATATCAACAATATTTCAACTGGTATACACTATCCCAATCCACTTCCATTCCTCGATGCTTACAGGTACTTATCACATAAGCCAAAAGATTTCCCTGTGTCTTTTTCAATGAAAAATGAAATTCTCTCATTGCCAATGTATCCAGAATTACAAAATGAAGAAATTGAATTTGTAGTTGATAACATTAATAATTTTTTTAAAAATAAATAAAATTAAAAAAAGTGATCGTTGAATTACCAACAGTTTCAATTATCATACCTATGTTTAATGAAGTTGGTTTTATTGAAAATTGTTTAGCTGCATTTACCAAACAAGATTACCCGATTAGCAAATATAGAATCATTGTTGTCGATGGAAATTCTAATGATGGTTCAAAAAAAATAGTTCGTAAATTTATAAAAAATCATGCAAGTATAGTTCTACTTGAAAATAAAAAAAGGCTTACTCCAATATCATTCAATATAGGTATAAAATATGCGAATACTGAGGTCGTTGGGATTTTTAGTGCCCATAGTGTACCGAGCATTAATTATATTTCTACAGCTGTAGATATATTAATAGAAACAAAAGCTGATTGTGTTGGCGGTCCAATGAAGGCTGTTAGTAGTACATTTGTTGGTAAGGCTATTGCGCATGCAACAAGTACTCCTTTTGGTGTTGGTAATTCTGTTTTTCATTATTCTGATAAACCAGGCTATGTGAATACAGTTTATCAAGGATTTTTTTATAAACGATTGTTTGATGAAATAGGATATTTTGATGAAGATTTGATCAGAAATCAGGATGATGAGATGAGCTATCGGATTCAAAAGTTTGGGGGTAAAATTTATTATGACCCAAACATAAAATCAGTTTACTATAGTAGATCAAATCTAAAAAAATTATTCATTCAATATTTTCAATATGGTATATTTAAACCGCTAGTATTTTTTAAAACAAACCATGGGATGCAAGTCCATCATCTTATTCCAACAACTTTTGTCTTTTGTTTATTTTGTTTTTTACTTTTTCCTCAGATAGCTCTTTTTAAAATTCCAATAATTAGTTATTTAATGATTTGTTTATATTTCTCACTATTCTCCAAAATACCATTATTATCAAAGTTGTTTTCATTAATTGTATATCCATTAATTCATATTGGATATGGAATGGGTTTTATCGCAGGCTTATTTAAGTTGCCTAGTAGATTACTAAATAATCACCAATAAAAAATAAAATAGAGATTAATATGAAATTTTTAAAACATCTTTATTTGATAAAAATCAACCAAGTATTAAAATAAAAATGCTAAAAAAAATAGTTCATTTGATTATTTATAGCAATATCATCATTTACGTGTCTATTTCAAGAAATTTATTTGGGCAGGAAATACCTGCAAATAGATTTTATTTGGAAAGAACTGAATTCTCATTTGATATGGGAGAAAATTGGGAAACTAATTCTGTTTTTGGATCATATAGATTTGTAAATATAAAGAAAAACATTGCAAGAAATGATTCTAGTGAAATTAAATATAATAGTCATTTTGGTTTTTCTGCTAATGAGAAAAATGATTTTGAAATTTTCAGTTATTTATTAATTCAGCATAATAATTATTATTCCTATTTAAACCCCAGAATAGTAACTAATCCAAATGGTTTTAATAGATTTTCTGGCATTTCAAGAAATATAAAACGTTTTGGTTTTAATTCAGGTGAGACTGACATCTCTGGTATTGGTATAAAAAAATATAATACTAATTTTCAGATTGGAAGGGGCAGGGAAAGTTGGGGGGCAGGCAATGATATTCAGATTGTTCTTTCAAATAACTCCCCTTCTTATGACTATTTAAAATTCATGTACGAATATTCAAAATTTAGATTTGTTTATTTTCATGGGTTTTTAGAAAATATTAATGAATATAATAGATATATAACTGGTCGTGCATTTGAGATTACAAATAACAAATCTATAATATTTGGCATATCTGAAATTGCTATCTACTCAGGAGTAAATAGGCCTATAGATCTCTCCTATATGAATCCTATTTCAAATCACTTAGAAATTGAACTAAATGATAGGCAAAATTTACTTGGGGTTAATGATGCTAATGCTACATGGCAGATATCGACTGATATTTTTACTAGAAATAAATATAGGCTATCTGCAAATATACTTTTAGATGAAATTATTTTAGATAAAATAGAACTAGATTCTGGTAAGGTAAATGGTGTTGGATGGTCATTTAGAATAGGGAAAAATAAAATAATTAAAAATAATATTTTTGTATTTTATTTTGATATGACATCCCTAAGTACTCATGTTTTAAGGCATGTTAGGGGTTATAACAATTTTGTTCAGAGGGGAATGCCGCTTGGGTGGAGTAATGGGAGTGATGGATATGAAATAAAATTTGGTTGTAATTTTTTTAATAATAACAATTTAATTATCAAAACTAAAGCTGGTAAAAAAGTTCAAGGTGCTTCAAGTATAATTAATAATCCATATGATCCATATACTGATAAATACAAAAAAGGTCCTTTTCCTAGTAAACCCATAAATGAGACTCTTTTTATTGATTTGAGGATGCATTGGAAACCAAAAATGGACTACAATATTGTTTTTTCTACAATTATTGATAAGCTTAATAATGAACTAGTATTTAATAGTAATATTATGTTCTCCAAGGAATTATTTAAATTAAAATAACCAATGCAGATTCCATTTAATAGACAGATAATGCCTGATTCAATTGATGAAATTCTAACAGAATCAATTAAAAATGGCTGGCTGACGACCGGACCTGTTGTACAAACTTTTGAAAGCATGCTAAAAAAATATTTTGATTCTGAAAATGTTATTTTAGTTAATTCATGTACTGCTGCATTGCATTTAGCAATTGCTGCAAAGGGTTTTAATAAAAATGATAAATTTATCGCACCAACATATACATTTGTTGCAACTGTTGAGGCTGGAGAGTATTTAGGTATGAAACCTGTACTAGTCGATAGTGATGATAATTATAACCTAGATTTAAACCAGGTAGAAGATAGCTTGATTAATAACGGTAAAATAAAATGTATATTACCTGTACATTTTGGTGGTAGGCCTGTTGATATGGTTGAGCTGAGTTTTTTGAGTGATAAATATGGCGTTATGATAATTGAAGATGCTGCACATGCATTTGAAACAATCTCAAACAGTGGTAAGGTTGGCAAAACTAATGATGCTGCATGCTTCTCATTCTATGCAAATAAAAATATTACTACATTTGGTGAGGGCGGTGCTATATCAACAAATGATTCAGAATATGCAAACATAATTAGAAAATTATCTTTACATGGCATGTCTCGGGATGGTTGGAAAAGATTTTCTAAAGGGGGTAAATGGTTTTATGATATATCTGATTTAGGATATAAATATAATTTAACAGATATAGCGGCAGCATTTGGTATTTGGCAGTTAAAGCATATTAATGATTGGTTACAAAAACGATGTGATATTGTAGACTTTTACATGAAGAAATTTCAAAATATAAGTGGTATATCATTTCCTTCCTTAGCAAATGATGTAACCCATGCTAATCATTTATTTGTAGTTAGTATTGAACCTGATAAATGGACTATTGATCGTGATCAAATAATTAGTGATTTAAATGAAAGGGGGATAGGAACTTCAGTACACTACATACCTATTCATATGCATTCATACTATAAATCAAAATATGGATATGGAGAAAATGATTTTCAAAATTCAAAGAGACTTTACGAAAGAGCAATTACCCTTCCTCTATATCCCTCTTTAACTAAAAATGAGCTTCAATATATAGCGGATATTTTTTTGGAACTTTGGTTAAAAAATAAAAAAGATTGATTGCGATGTTTTAATGGATATCCTATCGAGACTAATCGCTTTTGTTATTTTTATTTTTTTATTACCTGTTTTTACTATGATATCTGTTATATGTTTAATTTTTAATGGTCGCCCTATTTTTTTTGAACAAACTAGAGTTGGTTACAACTATAGATTATTTAAAATCATCAAATTTAGAACCATGAGAAAAAATAATGGATCTTTAATAACTGAGTTAAATGATAAGAGGGTCACAATCATAGGAAATTTTTTGAGGAAAAGTAAGTTTGATGAAATTCCTCAGCTTTTAAATATTATAAAAGGCGATATGAGATTTATTGGACCTCGGCCAGAAGTTCCAGAGTTTTTTGATGAAAATTATTTTTCTTTTCTAAAAATTATTAAGCCAGGCATTTCTGATTATGCTTCAATAATTTTAAGAAATGAGGATAAAATTCTTAAAAGAATTGGAGGAGATAATCCTTACAAACGTTTATTACCAGTAAAAATAGAATTAGCTAATTATTATGCTTCAAAAAAAAGCTTCATGCTTGATCTAAAACTAGTCATGATTACAATTTTTGCAATAATCTCAACCAGAATTTCTTCAAGATTTCTTAAGTTGCCGAAAATATCAAAGGATTTACCAAATTTAAAATTATTTTTAGATAATTATGTATTCCAGCATCAATAAATTTGACACAATGAAAAAGAAATTAATCGAGTTTCAACGTTCTATATGGTTTGAAAATATAATTTATCAATTATAATATCTTAATAATCCTTTAAAATATGATTAATAGAAATACTAAAAAAAGCAATATTTTATATGTTGGTAATTTTCTTGCTAAACATGGTTATTATCCAAACCAAGCTTCAATATTAGTTAAGATATTAAAGGATAGGGGCTGGAATATTATATATTCTTCATCCATAAAGAATAAGTTCTTTCGTTTTTTTTTTGTAATCTGTAGGGTTATAACTTTTGGTTTTATCAGAAAAAATAAATTATCTGTAATCGATTTATTTTCGGGGCCATTTTATTTTAGAGCGGCGTTAGTATTTGTTTTTTTTCATAGATTATTAAATATAAAATATATATTGGTTCTTCGTGGAGGTAACCTCCCCCAACGAATTAAGAGCAATAGACAAAGTATTGATTACCTTTTTAATAATGCCTATTCAATTATCTCTCCGTCAAAATGGTTTGCTGAATTAATAAAATCAGAAATTGGAATAAAAAACATTGTTGTAATACCAAATGGTATATTTATCGATGATTATACAAGATGTGATATTAGTAACATTAAAAATATTCTCTATCTTAGATCATTCCATAGATTTCATGACCCAGCAACTTTGGTAAAAGCGATTGGGATAGTAAAAAAGGAAATACCTGACATTAAACTTACTCTAGTTGGTTTTGATGAAAAAGATGGAACGTATAATGAATGTGTCAAAAAAATAGATGAATTGTTTTTAAAGGATACAATTATAATACAGGGTCCAATTGAGAAGGCAGATATCCCTTTATTAAGTAAAAGTCATGCTCTTTATGTAAACTGCTCCATTGTTGATAATACGCCTGTTTCAACAATTGAAGCGATGGCTATGGGTATGTGTATTATAGGTACAAATGTTGGCGGAATTCCTTTTTTACTGAATGATAATATTGATTCCTTAATAATCGAGCCAAAAGACCCCAAAATACTGGCTGAGACAATAATTAAAATAATTATGGATAAAAAATTGTCACTTAGCTTGAGTAAAAATGCTTATAAAAATTCTAAGCAATTTGGTTGGTATAATGTTGTGGATAAATGGGAAAATTTATTTAATGAAATCGACTATTAAAGAATATTCTAAATTTTTAGAGCGCCTAGGACATCTGGTATATATAGATGGTGAATATATTTTATATAACCCAAGAAAATATTTTTTTCAGCAGGTACTCAATTTTTTATATGAACCCCCAAATATTCAAAAAAGAAAAGATATATTTTCATCAATAAAAGCTATCGGTATCAGGTATTTTATAATTGATAAAAAAAACCCTAAAAGCAGATATGGGGTATACTTAGCATATCCTCCATATGATATATCTTCTATTAGTAAAAAAGCGCGGAATCAAGTAAGAAGAGGGTTGGAGCGCGTAAATGTAATTAATGAACCAATTTCAGAAGAATTAATTGATAAAGTAAGTCCAGTATATTTTGAAAATATGAATAGGCTTAAAATATTCAAGAAAAAAGAAATGATAGATAGAAGATGGGGAATGTGGAAAAAAGCTATTCTTGAATCTAAAATTTGTGAGATGTGGTGCGCATATAATAAGGATGAGTTAGTTGCTTTTTCTTTATTAGTTTTTACTCCATCAGGGCCAGAAATAGCTATGCAGAGAATGAATATATCACATTCAAAATTATACCCCAACAATGCATTAGTGTACAAATTGTCAAAATCTGTTTTTCAAAGGGGTGCAAAATCTCTATCATTTGGATTGAATAAATTTGGTGAAACTAATTCAAGTGGTCTAGACCATTTCAAAGATAACATGAATTTTAAATACGTTGGAGTTAAAGAATTTTATATTTGGAATCCATGGATCAATCCATTTATAAAAATATTAAATCTTGATGAAGAAAAAATAGCATTTTTTCATAAATATTTGAAATAATTATGATTTCTAGATATAGTATTGGAGTAGGGTTTAATGATCTTTTATTTGCTTTAAAAGAATCTTTAAAAAATCCCTATAAAATAAAAAGCTTAGATGAGTTTAGGTTTTCAGTTAATGGTAGATCTGCGCTAACAATAATATTAAAAGAGTATGGGTTAAAAAAATCAGAAAAAGTAATTGTCCCGCTGATGACATGTGAATCTGTTCATCAAGCTATAAAAGAAGCAGGAGGTATACCAGAATTTGTAATGCCAAAAAACAACTTTCATCCATCTATTTTTGATTATTCAAATATAATAAATGATATAAAAGCAAAATATGTAGTTGTTATTAGTAATTGGGGTTATCCGTATCCTATTAATGAGTTGAGAAAAAAAATACCTTCAGACACAATTATAATCCAAGATTGTGCATTATCATATGGTTCATTTAGAGATGGTTTCATGGACGGTAATTTTTCAGATTCTTCTTTTTTTAGTTTTTCTAATGGTAAACCATTATTTTTATTTGGTGGCGGGATGATTAAAAAAAAATCTAATTTTTCACAAAAAATAGTTTTAACAAAAGAACTTAAAATTAAAAATTGTTTAAATATTTTAAAGTTATACTGTAAGAGCTTGATTGTTAACCATCCCTGGATTTTTAAATTATTTTACAACTATAGTAAAAAACCAAAAGTATCTGCAAAAAAGCTATTCTCGAACGAAACCCTTCCATGGGTACAGAACATGTTTTACAGAAATAAAATAAAGACTCATAAGGAGATAAAAAAAAGACGATCAAAGTTCAATTACCTGGTTAATCTTCTTGATAATTCAAAAGTCCATTCTTTGGATATTGAGCCTAATGTTGATTGGAATTATTGGATGGTTCCCATTATTATATCTGGTGAAACGGATATTGATTATTTATGCAATCAAATGAGAAAAGAAGGTTATGATATTATCCAACCTTACAAAGCAGAAATAGAAAATTTCAAAAAAAACCACCTTTCAAAATACAAATTTTATCAACCAAAAATAGTTTTGGCACCATCCTTAGATTTGATGACCTATAAAATGATTAAAAAATTTGTGAACAAATTGCATTTTAACATAAATTGATATTACTAGGTTTATTATTTGAAGTTTCAAAAGTAAATTTATAATTATATTTCTCACTTATAATTGTATAAAATAATTGTTAAAATCTAACAATTATTAGAAAATAAGCCATACAAGCCATAAATGAATTATATATCTGAACGCATAAATCGAAACCTATTATTATTGATATTGAGTGATATTTTTATTATTTCTATATCAATCTATTTAAGTACACTATTTCGTTTTGATTTTAATATCCCTAATGAGATAAAAAATTTAATGTCATATCAAAATTTCATATGGCTAAGTATAATAAAAATTTTCTGTTTTAGAATATTTTCTCTATATAGAGGAATGTGGCGTTATACCAGTGTATGGGATATGATTAATATTTTTAAAGCAAATTTATTAAGTACGTTTTTAATTATAATAGTAATTAATTATCTCATAGGATTCAAAAATTTTTCAGAATCATTGATAGTAATTGATTTTATTGTATGTACAGGTGCAATAAGTATTTCTAGATTAGGAATTAGAATATTTTTCTCTCAAATAAGAGAAATTGCATTTTCGGATGGGCCTGAACATAAAAAGAAAAATATATTGTTAGTCGGAGCAGGTGATACAGGTCAAACAATTCTTCGTCAGACACTTCAAAAATCAAATTTACCAATACGCATTGTTGGTATTATTGATGATAATCGTAAGAAAATCAATCAAAGATTGCATGGTGTCTCTGTTCTTGGGTCTGTAAAGGATATAAAAAATTTAAAGGTGAGTTTTGATGAGATTTATATTTGTACACCTTCAGCAACCCGAAAACAAATGAAGGCTATTGTTGAAGAATGTAAAAAAACAAAGAAGCCTTTTAAAACTCTCCCCTCACTTGCAGAATTAATTGAAGGGAAAGTTAATATCTCTCAGTTTAGAGAAGTTTCAATTTTAGATCTTCTTGGTCGAGAAGAAGTAAAATTAGACAAACGTTCAATCGATGATTTCATAAGGGGAAAAAGAGTTTTAGTCACAGGCGCAGGGGGGAGTATTGGTTCTGAGTTAGTTAGGCAATGTGTAAGATTCAACCCATCTATTTTGGTTATGATGGATATTAGCGAACTTAATTTATTTGAAATTGATAGAGAGATTAAAGCTGAGGATTCTAATATTTTATTTAAACCTATTTTATCTGATATAAGAGATTATTCTGTAATAGATCAGATATTCAACGAGTTTAAACCGCAAGTAGTATTCCATGCAGCTGCTTACAAACACGTTCCCATGCAAGAATTTTTTCCTTGGGAGGCAGTCAAAACTAATGTATTTGGTACATCTAATTTATCTGATATCTCTATAAAATATGATGTAGAAAAATTTGTTCTAGTCAGTACTGATAAAGCTGTTAAGCCTACAAATGTCATGGGTGCAACAAAACGATTAGCAGAGATTGTAACTCAGAATTCAAATAGGGTACAAGATAAAACAGAATTTATGGCTGTTAGATTTGGCAATGTTCTAGGTAGTTCAGGCAGTGTTATCCCCATTTTTCAGGAACAAATAAAAAAAGGTGGTCCGGTAACAGTTACAGATCCGGACATGGAAAGATATTTCATGTCAATACCAGAAGCTAGTCAGTTGATATTACAAGCAGGCTCATTGGGTAAAGGTGGAGAGGTCTTCATCCTTGATATGGGTAACCCAATTAAAATCATTGATATTGCCAATGAACTAATTAGACTATCTGGATATGAACCAGAATTAGATATTCCTATAAAGTTTACAGGTACGAGACCAGGAGAGAAAAAGATTGAGGAGTTATCTCTACCAACTGAAAATTTAGATAAAACAAAGCATGATAAAATTTTTGTATTAAATGATCTTGATATTACCATTGACACATTAACAAATGTGATTTCAGATATCAAAGGTTTAAAAAATTTCTTATCAGGCAAAAGTGCTAATGAAGTGAGATCTAAATTATCTTCAATATTGCCTGAATACAAACCTGATCTAAAATCAAATGAGCCAGTCTATCTTAGGGTAAAGGCAGAGGCTGAAGCTTAGTAGTATTTATTATTTTTATACTTAAGCATAAGCATTGTCCCAATTATACCCCATCCATCAGAAAATTTTAATTTTTTACCTTGTTGAATAGTTCTGCGGTTATATTTCACAGTCTCTTCTTCAATATTAAATTTATTTAAAACTAGCTTAGCCATTGTTTCAACTTCAATGCTAAAACCACGACTTTGTAGATTTAATGACAAGAAATGTTTTAGTTTTAAAATTTTTATACAACAAAGTACATCTTTAAAATTTGAATCAAATAAGAAATTGAAAAAAACATTAATTATATAATTCCCAAGCATATTTATGCTATAATCCAAATTTTTATCTGTGACATCCCATCTTACTCCTGTAAGTACATCTGAATTATTATGCTCGTATTTTGTAATAAGTTTTGGAATGTCATCAATATCTACTTCTAGATCACCATCTATTAATATTATATTTTGATTTGATGCAAGTTCTGCACCTTTAATTACAGAAGCACCTTTGCCGAGATTGAATTTATTTCGTTTGATTTTGAATTGGTTATTCTCTCTGAGTATCTCATTGGTGCCGTCATTACTACCATCATCGATGATTATAACCTCTATCTTGTTGCTGTCAAGCATGTTTAGTTTTTGTAATAACTTGGTAAGAGACTTCTCTTCATTATATATTGGAATAATAAGAGAATAGTTCATGATAGTTTAATTTTCAAACAAAATTTAAAATATAATTGAAAAGATCACCCCTGTCCTAATCGTTTAATATGGGTACTGCTCTTTGATTTATAGACATTTCTTGTATCAATTATTAATTGACAAAAATTATGAATTAACTCATAATCAATATTTGTATGATCTGTGATTATGACACATGCGTCATAATTATTTAATTTTTCTTTATTTAATTCATTTAAACTAGTTAGTGAAATATTGCTAAAGTCAAGTTTTGGAACATAAGGATCATGGTAGTCTATTTTTGCACCTCCATTAACAAGTAATTGAATAACATCAAGCGCGGGTGACTCCCTCGTATCATTTATGTCTTTTTTATAAGCAACTCCAATTAAAAGTATTTTACTTCCATTGATAGTCTTTTGCACAATATTAAGATAATGAGATATAAGACTTAATACATGATATGGCATATTGGTATTAATTTCACTTGCTAGTTGAATAAACCTCGCTTCATAATCTAGAGTTTTTAATTTCCAAGATAAATAATGAGGATCAATAGGTATACAATGACCGCCTAATCCTGGGCCAGGCGAAAATTTCATATACCCAAACGGTTTTGTTGCTGCTGCGTCAATTACTTCCCAAACATTGACTCCTAATTTTTCACACATAATTGCTACTTCATTTGCTAAGCCAATATTTACAGCTCTAAAAGTATTCTCCAATAGCTTTACCATTTCTGCAGTCTCAGTTGTACTTACTTTGATCACTTTATCAACAATACTGCCATATAATGAGACCCCTATTTTTGTGCATTCTTTAGTTATGCCACCTATGACCTTTGGGGTATTACTAGTTTTATAAATTTTATTACCAGGATCTATTCTTTCAGGACTAAAGCACAAGAAAAAGTCTTTTCCTATTTTATATCGATTATTAATTATATAAGGTAAAATTAATTCTTTAGTACTGCCTGGATAGGTTGTACTCTCAAGTATTAACACCATATTCTTATGAATATATTTTTTTATTCTATCCATAACTGATACTATGTATGAGATATCAGGGTCTTTTTGTTTATTCAGTGGTGTCGGAACACAAATTGATAAACAGTCCAAATTTTTTACCAAAGAAAAATCATTCGTAGCTATCAGCTTATTTGCTTTAACGGCCTTACTTAAAATTTCATCTTCAATATCTTCAATATAGTTTTTGCCAGAATTAATTGCTTTTATTTTATCTTCATCTACATCGATTCCTGTTACATCATAACCTGCATTTACAAATTCGACAGCAAGAGGAAGCCCAACATAGCCGAGGCCGATTACACCAATTTTTGCAGTTTTATCTTTAATTTTTTTATCTAGTATCATTTTTTTGCCAATAATATTATATATTTTTATATAAAGGGCTGAAACTTATTCGAAATTTCTTACTTTTACATAAGTAAATTTAATGTAGTAATTAAAACAATCATGTTTAATAATATAGATAAAAGAATAAGATATGCGGTTGGTATAGTTTTCATCATAGGATCTCTTTTTGGAGCATTGGTAGGTTATGATTTGAGAAATATTGGTCAACAATATGACCACATCTGGGTATTATCTTTGATTTCCTTATATGCTGGCTTTGATTGGATATCTAAGGCAATGAAAGATTAGTTATGGCCCTGAATTCAATAGATCCAAAGAATAATCGCCTAATTAACACTTGGGAGACTCATGATGAAAATCATGTGAAAAACCTCCTAACAGAGGCAAATAAAGCATATCTAGAGTGGAAAGATACTAATCTTTCATTCAGAATAAATTGTTTAGATGACATAGCAAATATATTAAGAGAAAAATCTAAAGAATATGGTACTCTCATGGCTAAAGAAATGGGAAAACCGTTATCTCAAGGAATAGCTGAAATTGAAAAATGCGCATGGTTATGTGAATATTATAGGGATAATTCTAAGAATTTTTTAAGTCCAAAAAATATCGATACTGGATATTATAAAAGTTTAGTTACCTTTCAGCCTTTAGGGTTAATTCTTGGTGTGATGCCTTGGAATTTTCCTTTTTGGCAAGTTTTTAGATTTGCTATTCCCGCGCTAATAGTAGGAAATGGAGCGGTATTAAAACATGCCTCAAATGTTCAAGGATGTGCTGCTGCAATAGAGAAGTGTTTTTTGGATGCTGGTTATTATGAAAATATTTTTTGTAATCTACGTATTCCTGGCAGTAGAGTAGAATCTTTAATTGAAAATAAAAATATTGCTGCAGTAACGTTGACAGGGAGCACCCCTGCAGGGCAAGCTGTAGCAAAAAAAGCGGGTGAGCATTTGAAAAAGACTGTACTAGAGCTTGGTGGAAGTGACCCTTACGTAATTTTTGATGATGCGGATATCGAAATTGCTGTAGATGCATGTATTGCTGCTAGAATTTTAAATACTGGGCAGAGTTGCATATCAGCTAAGCGGTTGATTGTGACTAAATTGAATTCAAAAGAATTCACTGATAAACTTATAGATAAATTATCATTAAAGATAATGGGAGACCCCCTAGATGATGTGGATATCGGGCCGATGGTATCTTTAACGGCTAGAAAAGAAGTTGATGATCAGGTACAAAGGTCAATAGCTGCGGGAGCAACCTTAAATTTAGGTGGAATTATACCAGATGGTGATGGAGCATATTATCCATTAACCGTACTTTCTAATGTTAAACCAGGAATGCCTGCTTTTGATGAAGAAATATTTGGTCCTGTTTTTTCAGTTATAGTTGCGGATGATAATGATGAGGCTATTGCGTTGGCTAATAGATCTGATTTCGGACTTGGATCTGCTATTTTTACTAAGGATTTAAAAAAAGGAGAAAAAATGGCAAAAACAGAACTACAATCTGGTGCCTGCTTTGTAAATGATTTTGTAAAATCTGATCCAAGATTGCCTTTTGGAGGTATAAAAATGTCTGGATATGGTAGAGAACTTTCTGTAAATGGTATGATGGAGTTTGTTAATATTAAAACTGTTGTCGTAAAATCAATTGATTAAGAAATATGACAATTCATAGAATAGTAAGTTTAATGGTTTTTTTTGTTTTCATATTAAATGCACAAGAAAATCGTTTGTTTTGGGATGGTCGCGAATGGAACAAAATTAGAAAAAATGCAAATTATGATAATACTCTAGAATATAAAATAAAGAGTGCGTATATAAATGGAGTATTAGATGGTAGATTACATGGTTATTTAAAAACTTGGTCAAAAAATGCCACATTAGCAAATGAAGTATTTGGTGAAAGTGTAGATTACTTAACAGTAAGAGAGGTGATTAAAAATCTAAATTATTTTTATGAGGATCCTTTGAATAGTTATATACCAATACCTTCAGCGATTATAATTGCGAACCTATATGGTCAAAGAGTTCCGATAAATATTATTGAAAAATATATTCAAGATTCAAGAGATTGGGTAAATAGTTTAGTTTTAGAGCTCGATACTTTGGACTACAGCAGATTAATAGAAGAAAAATATTTTAAAAATAAAAAAACTGATTAATCGATTCTTAAAAATCCTGTTTTTGGATGCCAGGTAAATACTCTGGATTCACCAATGAATTTCATTTTTGATATGTGAAACTCATATAAATTAGGATTTTTGGTATCTACCATTGGAAAAGAGATACTTCTAGTGGTTGAAAAACCTGTTTGGAGCGGTGGCTCATAGCCATATAGTAAGACCATTCTTTTTTCATTAATCAGTATTTTATCACTATTGATTTCGCGGATAAAACCTTCAACGTAGTCAAGTGGTTTATCAATTAAATTAGTTATTTGAATATTAACAAGTGTTATTGAGTTATTAACGATTCGAGTTTTCAAATCGATTTCAAAAGGTGTTTTTTCTTGACAAAGTGTAATTGTTGTGAGTGTAACAGTAAATATGATTATTTTTCTCATAGTAATTTGTAAAATAAATTAATACAAAAATCATTCTGAAAGAAATAAAGACCACAAAAATATTCTTGCTTCTCATTTTATTATCCTTTTTAAAGGGACAAGTGAGGATTGGAGAGTGGAAAACATTAACCTGCCCATTAGATGTTAGAAGTCTAATTCAATCGGGAGACACAACTTATTGTGCGACTGGTGGGGGCTTATTGTTATATCATAATTCAATTTTTGAAGTTTTAACAACGGTAAATGGACTATATGGCGTTGACCTACTTTCAATATCTAAGGATAATTATAATAATATATGGATTGGTGGAAAATCTCCTTATGGTTTTGTGCAGATTTATGATAACGAAAAAAATAGTATTGACGTATTTGATTATGGTTTAACAGAAATAACAAATTTTTTTATTGGCGACAGTATTGCTCTGGCCTCCTTTGTAGATGGTCAGGATATAGGTTTAATTAAATGGATATATTCTGATAGTAAATGGTCCTATAGAGATATTTACAGGAATTTTCCTTTTTTAATCGAATCAATAAATGGAATTGAAATCGTAAATCAGCATGTTTTTATGGGTACAGATAGTGGCCTGCTAATTGGGCACTTACGAGAAAATTTAAAAGATCCAAGCAATTGGGAATTGGTTTCAAATGATTATAGTAGTTCTATTGATGCTATGCGAAGGATTGAAAACGGATTTGCTTTTATTTTAGATCAGAATATCTATAAGGTTTTTTTCAATAATGATGCTTTTCAATATGAACAATTAGAGGTTCAGGTTCCTGTGGAGTTTTCAGATTTCCTGATTGATGAGGAAGATTTTATTTGTGGTATTCACAATAAAAAAGTTTATATCCAGAGAAATAATTTTAATCCCATATCTACAGGTAAAATTCTTAATGATATTACATTAGGTAGTCAAGGAAATCTAATTATTGGATCCGATCTGGGTTTAATTGAGATAAATAGAAATAGTTATGTGATGAAATCCCATATTCCAAATTCTCCAGCCACAGGAAAATTCTCGGCTATAAAAGTACTCAAAGATGGAAGATTTGTTGGTGCTAGTTCAAAAGGGCTAAGTATTAAGGAC
>MDSW01017838.1_pt1 | contig 23384 bp, 22 predicted proteins | sample 811171 | NCBI WGS metagenome assembly MDSW01 (sample SAMN05326641, study PRJNA326480) | marine metagenome | isolation source: seawater | place: Atlantic Ocean: North West | collected 2012 | reverse complement strand
AATTGATAGTTCATTAATTAATGCGATATTTAGATCTCTTTGAGTATTTTCAATTACTTTTGCTGATTCAGCTACTTTAATGCTTTCAGCTTTGTAAGTTCCTGCTTTTATGATCGTTCCGTAAAGAAAATTAATAAAATTTAATGTATCAATGCTAGATCCAGACACAACCTTCTGGATGTCAGGAAGTCTGTGTTGTTTGTCGCCAGGATTTATGCGTTCTGGGGAATATCCCACATAAAAGTCCTCATTAAAGTTTAGCTTAGAAAATTGCTCGAGAATTGGCACACACACTTCTTCAGTCGCTCCAGGAAAGACAGTTGACTCATATATAACAGTGTTTCCTTTTGATAAATTTTTTCCAACAAGCTCACTTGCTTTAATTAAAGGTACTAAATTAGGTCTTTTATCAATATCAATTGGTGTTGGGACTGTGACAATATAACAATTTGCTTCGACAATTTCTTCTTCATTAGAAATGTAAGAAATTTTTCCAGCTGATTCTAACTCGCTTGGAGTTAACTCATTAGTTGAGTCATGACCATTTTTTAATTCTTCGATACGATTTGAATTGATATCAAAACCAATAACTGAGAATTTTTTACTAAACTCAACAGCTAAAGGCAACCCAACATACCCTAATCCGATAACACATATTTTTACTGAATTAGTATTCATAATTTTAAAAAGAATTTTGAGATTTAAATAATGCTCGATAAATTTTATACATTAAATTCAAAAACCTCTCATTGTTTGGATAATCTTTGTAGGATTTTGGCTCAGCATTTAAAATTGTTTCCAATTCATCTAAACTTATATTAAATTTCTTCGCAACATATTCTTTATCATTCGCGAGTGTGTTTGAATCATATGAAGGCTTTTGAAGTTCTTTTAGGGCGTCATCTCGATGAATTATCTTATTACAAATTAGAGATGATAATGTAGCCCTTCTATAGTCAAGATTAAACTTGACAGGTTGAATATAAGATTGAGCAAATCTAGTAAACACCGATTCGTGATGCTTTCCACCATACTCCTGATATGAAAATTTGGAAACAAGAATATCCATTGCTTCTTCTTTAGAATAAGGAAAATAATTTAATAAATATGCCATCCTAATTCCTCTAAAGAATTTATAGTAAATTTCCTGCCAAAAGCCAAATGTGGGAAATGTCTTCATAGGCACTAAACCAAATTTTTTATGAATACTTTTGAGCAGTTTTTTGTCCCTGGGATTATAAAACCATGACTCAGGTAAAATTCCTTCAGTAGCATAATTACCTCCACCGATGATATATTTAATGTTATATTTTGCTGCAGCCTGATGTAACACAGCTGTGATTGCTATATCAGTTGGTAATTCAACTTCAACAATCGATGACTTCAAAATTGCAAGTTGAATATCTTTAAATTCATCCCAATTTAATACGTGGCTAATGTAGTCGATATCTAATTTTGAGCATACATTTCTTATATTGGCAGCTGAATGATCTGAGTTCCAACCATTATCCATATGAAGAGCAAGAGGCCTAAGCCCAAGTTTTTTCACTAGATATGCAACATAAGAGCTATCTACACCGCCACTAACTCCAATTAAACAATCATATTTGTTTTTTCGACCAGATTTTTTAATCCTCTCAACAAGTTTTTCAAGCTTTTTCTCACTTTCTCCTTTTTTATAAGCGATATCTTGCTTAAATTCAAAAAATTCATTGCAATGATTGCAGAAATTATTTTCATCAAAAAATATATCGGGATCTGATGTATCCATTACACATCTTGAACAAATTTGGGTGTGCATTGAGGAATTATATATGAAACCTGTTTGAATACTGTGTTTGTCTTATAAATTATATTAAGAGTTTATCTAAGTTGTTCAATTAAATCTGAATTTGGGTATGATATTAAAACGCCTTTCTCTGATCCGTGATAAACAAAAAAACTTCCTCCAGCCATTGCATTCGAATAAGTTGTTTTATAGCACTCTTTTATATGATTAAAATCTCCCGCACCACCAAGTGCTACAACAGGTATAGAAACTTTTTCTGATATCATTTTAATTAATGCAATGTCATATCCAGCCATAAGTCCATCTCTATCAATTGACTGAATAATAATTTCTCCAGCACCTTGAGATTCTGCTAAAAGAGCCATTTCTAATGGATCTATTTTTGTATTTGATTTTCCATTATTAATAAAAACCTTATTATTTTTAAAAAGATTTTTTTTTACATCAATACAAACTACTATTGTTGATGAACCAAAAGTTTCTGAGGCTTGTTTGATGAATTCTGGTTTCTTTATTGCTTGAGAACTTAATATAACTTTCTCTGCTCCGTTGGATGTTACCTCCTGAATATCTTTAAGAGACCTAATACCACCTCCAACAGCAAAAGGCATATTAGCTTCTTCTCCGACAGCCCTTACCAGATCAAGAGATATTAATCTATTTTGCTGGGATGCCTTGATATCTAAAAATACCAATTCATCAGCTTTAAATTCATTGAATAACTTAACAGCATTCATAGGATCACCAATATAATTATAATTTTTAAAGCGTACAGATTTAACTAAAGAGTTATTGTTCAAAAGCAAAACTGGAATAATTCTGGGTCGGAACATTAGAGATTAAATATTTACAAAATTTGATAATAACTGCAAACCTTGGTCATGACTTTTTTCTGGATGATATTGAACTCCATAAATATTATCCATTTCAATTGCTGAGATAAAGTTATTAGAATAATTAGTTGTATTCAAAATAATGTCCTCTTTATCTGTGTGAAAATAATATGAGTGCACAAAGTAAAATTCAGAACAATCTGGAATTTGCTGCATCAAAGCACTTTTCTTGACTATATTTATTTGATTCCAGCCAGTATGAGGAATTTTAAATCTTAAAGTATCCTCTACCTGAAATTTTTTGATTTTCCCATTTACCCAACCTAATCCACTGCAGTCTCCTTCCTCTCCATGTTCAGCCATTAATTGCATGCCCAAACATATTCCAAGAATTGGTTTCTTTTCATTCATTACATATTGATTTAATGAATCTATAAGATTTAGGGAATATAAATTTTCCATTGCTTTTTTAAAATGCCCAACTCCTACTAATATAACTTTATCTGCAGAAAGAATAGTCTCTGGTTCGGATGAAATTATAGAATTTATACCTATTCTATGAAGAGAACGACTTACCGAGTGATAATTTCCCATTTTATAATCGACCAGAACGATTTTCTTTTCGTTATTCATAAATAAAGTTATTAGTAAATTTGAAATTATATAAAATAATAATTCAAAAAAATTAAAATAAAAGTTATTAAATATATGTTGATGATTACAAAGGGGCTTATAGAAAGTTCTGATTTATAAAAATTAAGGTACCCAATCCAGAAAAATGATGCAATGATTTCTGATGCTAAAAATCCAATAAAAATGTAGATAAAATCTAATTGTAAATATATGCATGTATAGCATGAAAAAATGTAAAGTATTTCTCTTATAAACTCTGGAATAATATATATTTTATATCTATTTCTTTCCCAAGCAGAAATAGCAATTATCCACTCGAATGATTTTAAAATAACTGTAGATGAAAAAAGACTCAGCATTAGTGCCGATTCTAAAAATTCCTCTGAATACAATATCTTTATAATAAAAGGAGAAAAGAAAAAAATTATAATTGTAGCGACCAAGGCAACGCTTAAAAAGAAAAATATATTAGTCTGAAAGAATTTATTTCTGTCGCCTGGAACAGTTAATGATCCTAATTTTGGTAAAAAATACATTCTGCCTGAAGCCATCATTAAACTCATAATTACACCAATAAGAGTGGTGCAAAGAACAAAAAATGAGAGTTCCTTAGTGCCATAACTTGAGCCAATTAAATTTTGAATTATTAAGAATGAGCTCGAAACTAAAATAGGTTGAATAAGTAAAGGAATCGATATGGGTAGTTGCGTCTGAGGATCTTTATTATCCTTATCAGATTTAAAAGAGAATATATAAGAATTTTTTATTAAGAAAAATATTAGAACTAGCGACGAAATTAATCCACTTGAAAGTGCTAAAAATGATATCTGAAAAATCGTATTTGGCTTTATTAAAATAGCAATGATCATGGTAAATATTGACCCTGCAAATCCTGCAACAAAAACTTTTTTTAAATCAAGAAGGCCATTAAAGAAACTCACTATCATCTCTGAGAACGTAGTGAAAAAAATTAAAATTAAAATTAATCTCACTATCCATCTATCTTCGAACGGAATCAATGATTTAAAAACAAGATCATATATAAGATCATTTAAAGTAACGTAAGCAAAAAAAAATAAAAATAATTTGAAAAAAACATAATTTTAGAATTGATAAAATTAATTCTCTTTGGGCTGAAAATGATGAGGATGCTTTAGATGCTCTGCTTATGATGACGTTATCAGAACCAAGCTTTAATATACTTCCAAAAAAAATATGAAAATTCTTAATTACGCCGAAAAGTGCAATTCCGGTGGGTCCTGAAAACACTGCTACACACTTATTGATGATAAGACCTGAAAGGAAAATTAACAGCTGAAATGAACTAGTTGAGAATATGCTTTTTAAGCTAAATAGAGATTTACTTCGCGTGCTAATAGAGGCCTCCTTGAACTATCAAGAATAGTAATCTTCAAGAGATTTTTGATGATCCCAATTCAAAATATATGATAAGAAGATCATCATTTTTCTTATCATAATAATTGGAAAAAAAGAAAGTAAATATACACATAAAAATTTTACTCGAAAAAAATTTGGTAAATAAATTTTTGCGGACTGCCTAATCAATTCTACTCCTCTTTTAACATTCAAGTTCCCCCTTATGCATTCGAAACCAACACCAAACATATGATTAGATTCGTGTTTTTTTAGTGGTTTAATGAATTCAATTGGGAAATCAGGATCTTCAGCAATTTTTTTCATGCAGAAACTATGAACATCTCCATTCTTAATGATTGCTTTACCCATATTTGTTTTATGCTCCCTCATTACAACAAGAGGCTCATCAAGATAGAAAAACTTATATCTCAATGCGAATCTAAAAAAGACCCCTTCACCTTCTGTGAAAAGTTCCTCGAATGACTTGTTTGATAAATAACATTCTCTTGAAACCAATGGAGATATTGGATTAATAAATCCATCGGTAAAATTTTCCAATAAATTAAGAAAAGATTCTCCATGTGCCTTGGTAACAGGTGAAAATACTCTATTTGATGTATCTACATCCTCTCGAAACCCAGGCCCGTGCACCACACCCCAATCAGAAGAGAGGTTTTCGAAGATTTTAACCTGTGAATATATTTTTTCTTCAAGATAGTAATCATCCCCATACAGCAAACTTATGTAATCTCCTGTTGAAACTTGAGCCGCTTTATTCTGCCTTACAGTAATTTTATTGTTTTCTGGATAATCTAAATAAATTATCCTTGAATCTCTATTAGCATGATTTTCAATGATTTCTTTTGATTTATCTGTTGAACCGTTATCACTTATTATAATTTCTAGGTTTTTATAAGTCTGATTGATGACGCTCTTAATTGCAGAATCGATATACTCATCCTGATTGTAAGACATAATAATTACACTAACTTTTGGATTGAACATTTAGACGATAAATATTTAAACTTTTATATTTTTAATTCTAAAGATCCTCTAATCTTTAAAAAAGAATAACTCGATCTGCTGTTTACTTAAGCTCAGAAGATCTCCCCCAGAAATATACTCCTTGTACCAATCAACGATATGAGGCATTGATTCATCTAATGACCATTTAGGTCTCCATTTTAAATCATGATAGGCTTTACTAATGTCCAAACTTAATAAATTAGCTTCGTGAACCTGAGAAGATTCATCATATTCAACTATATCTAAATTTCCCCAAAATTTACAAAACAGCTTTGTAATAGCATCTACAGTTCTGATATCAGTAATGTAAGGACCAAAATTCCATGATGAATTATTTTTATGCCCATTATGAAAAAGATCCTCAGCAACAATCAAATATCCGCTCAATGGTTCAAAAACGTGCTGCCATGGTCTTGTGGCTTGGGGGGTACGTATCAAGACTTTTGATTTATTTTTAATTGCTCTCACTATATCAGGTATCAATCTATCTTCAGATAAATCGCCTCCACCTATTACATTACCCGCCCTTACAGAAGAGAGCGCTGAAACAGAGTCATTGTTAAAAAATGATTTTTGATATGATTGGATTAATAATTCGGCGCAACCTTTACTACTACTATAGGGATCATGCCCACCCATTGCATCATTTTCACGATATCCCCATATCCACTCTTTGTTGTCGTAACATTTATCTGTAGTGATCATGAGAGAGGATCTAACTGAATCAACCTCTCGGATAGCCTCTAAAACATTCATTGTACCTATAACATTTATTTCAAAAGTCTCAGATGGAAGCAAATAGGATTTTCTTACTAATGGTTGTGCAGCAAGATGAAAGACAAATTCTGGTCTGAAATCATTAAGAATTTTCTTTATGCCTGAAAGGTTGCGAATATCTTCATCATGAGATTCATATAATTTATTAATACCTAAAGCTGAATAGAGCTCTGAATTATTATTCAATGACTCTTTTGATATGCCTAATACCTCTGCCCCCATAGCATTAAGTATCATTGAGAGCCATGCTCCCTTAAATCCACTATGGCCAGTAATTAAAACCTTTTTATCTTTCCAAAATTCTTTATTCATTGCTTTTAGTCAATATATCTGGATCTTGACTTATTCCATCTTTCTCATCTAAATTTCCAGTATAAACATAATCATTAACATTTTTATTCAAAATTCTCTTAATAATAAATAAAGTTAGCTGATTTGGAATCATTCTTATAAAAGATATCAGAATAATATTTCTTATTTTTGTATACCAAGGCAACACACTTATTAAATTTTTATACTCTTCACTTTTAAGAGTATCAAGTGTATCTTTTTTTAAATATATTAATGATCTATAAAAACTTTTAAAAAAAAGAGTAGATGAAATATTATTCTTTATTACATTTGTTCTGAAAGAATCATCTGAGTAGTTGTTCAAATTTATTAAAAAAACATTCAGCATTCTCACCATTAGCCTCAACCAATGATTTGGCTGCCAAGTCATTGCTTGGCCATTAGCATCTTGCCAGACAACAGGGGTTTCAAAAAAATAAATTTTCTTATCTAAATGAAATGTACTGTAGATGAATGTTCCAAAACTTGGCCAAGTTCTAAGATCTTCATAATTTCTGATCCTCATTTCCTTTGCAACATCACTAGTCATAAGATGTGAACCGCAAAAGCCATACTCATTGATAGATCTTACAAGGCTTCTTTTTAGAGAAGAAATATCTTGGGGTCCATTTCTTAAATTTAACAAATTTGTCTCATCATCCAACTTAGTATTAAGTAATACATAATCAAATTGTTCTAAATTAGGTAAAAATTCTATTAGCTTAATAAGCCCTTCTCTAATTATCATATCGTCATCTCCAATGACCAGGATCCAATTTGAAGTAGCCATTGAGGTTATATCTATAAGATTTCTATTTCCTCCTATATTTCTGTCATGAGACTTAAGTTTTATATAGTTTCTATTTTCAGAGATCTCTTTTAAAAATTCCCAAGTATTATCAGTTGAGCAATTATCAGAGACACATACTTCAATATTTAAGTCATAAATTTCAACTAATTCGATTAATTGTGTGAGAATGTTTTTTAAAAAAGATTGTCTTGAGAAAGTGGGAATACAAATAGATATTAAGTGATCATAGTTTTTACTATTCATTTAAATATCCTAAGTAAAAGAAAAGAAAAAAAGAATAAATCAACAATAAGAATCTAAAAATTGAGCTGAGGAATTGAAGAAATGTTCTTGCATTTCCTCGGTCAATCCATGATGTACTGCTAATAAAATTCCTCCCCTCATTGCATTATCTGCATTAACAAAATCATCAGGTGAGCCGACGCAGTCTATTTTTTGAAAACCTGGTTGCCTTAAAATATTTCCAGTAAAAATTACTCTTGTTTGGATGTTCCTTTCTTCAAGAAAGATCTGCATATCTGTTCTTGTGAAGGGAGCATCCTCCTTAACTATCATCGGATATGCTAGCCATCCGCTGTATGATCTTGGGTTTTGATTAGGCAAAATAAAAAAATCCCTATATTTTTCATTTGAAAAAAAATTAGTATTTGCATCAAAATTATTGACTCTACTTTTAATATTATCCTTTAATTTTTTCAATTGAACTAAGGCAAATGCTGCGCTCATTTCAGATGGCTCTAATTGATAGCCAATCTGCTCAAAAACAAATTTAGCATCGTACTTGTAGCCATTTAAATTTACATTAAATCTGTTTTCAATTGCTTCATTATCACTAAAAAGAGATGACGATCTCCCCCAAGATCTAAGTAATTTAGATTTTTCCATTACAAAATCATCAGATGTAATTAGCATGCCTCCATTGCCAGCGCCGTTAATTACATGAGACCCATAAAAACTGGTAATTGCAGCATCTGCATACTTTCCTGTTGGTTCTCCATCAAGAGTTGCTCCGAGCGTATCAGCTGAATCAATAATAACTTTTATTTCATGTTCTTTAGCAATAGCATATATTTTATCCCACTCACAAACATTACCCATTAAGTCAGGAGCTAGTATTGCCGAGGTATTTGGATTTATTGCCGATTTAATCTTCTCAAAATCAGCACAAAATGTGTCATATCCAACGTCAACAAAATGTGGCTTTAAATTATTCTTAACTAAGCAACCGACCGTGGTTGAAAATGTTAAAGCAGGTGTAATCACTTCGCTCCCTTCGGGCAGTTTCAGAGATTCAATTAATAAATATAATGCAGAGGAACCAGAATTAGTCATTATTCCATGTTTATGACTGAACAAATCTGCAATCTTTTCCTCGAATTCTTGAACTTTCACTGACATTTGAGTAGATGTATTCAGAACATCTACAACTGCCTGAATTTCTTCTTCTCCATGTACAGAGCTTCCGTATGGCACTCTAATGTAATTGGACATAATGCTTCCTTTTTTTGAGAATAATTATAACAATTTATCTAAAATATATTGGCTAAATATTGGAAATCAAGGAACAAATCATTTAAACAAAAATTAATTTTGTAAGCATTCCTCTAATGCAAATGATACCAATACATCTCCTTTGTTTTTTTCATATCCTACATACTTTCCACCAGTTGCCTGAATAGCTATAAATTGACAACCATTGTGCTGATATGACATTGGTGGAGCAGATCCCGCATATGGAAGTTCATAATTCCAAATTTCTTTACCAGATTCAGCATCAAAAGCGTAAATATTTTTATCTGGAGTTCCAGTTGCAAATATTATCTTAGAGGCTGTGGTCATAACTCCACCAAAATTCTTATCGCCCATTGAAATTAATCTTCCATTATTATCTATCCTTTTCCCAAAAGTCTTTTTCCATACAATATCACCACTAATAAGGTTTGATTTGGCAATCATTCCCCAAGGAGGCTTTGTTGCTGGATATCCATCTTTATCTAATAAAAGCTGCCAAAAAGAAGAATATCCAAGCATATTAAATGCTTTAAGCCTTTCATCGTATTTTCTAAATTCATCTAACATTTTTGAATATTCTTCACTTGATATGTTCAAAGAAATATTAAATTCATTATGTAAAGAAGTTAGGCTTGACACATTATTTACTTTCTTGAATTTCTCTGTAAAAGTTAATCCAACCAACGGAGGATATAGTAGGTCTCCTTCTGCTTCATCCTGATAAACTCCTTGCCTTGCAATCCCATGACAAGATGAGCAATCTGTAACATATTTTTCATTATTTGGTGTCAAGGGCAAATAAGAATAAATTTTATCTGCAAGTTGAGATTGTTTTGATTTCATTTCAACCCAAGGAGATAAATAAGCTTGATTAGGTGGATTGAAATAATTCTGAATTTTTTTAATGATTCTTATCAAAAAATAATGGATCTTATCTTGATAGTAAGCCCTTAATATCCATGGGTCTCTGTTATAAGGTATTATAATTTCGGGCTCATCAGAGCTTAAATCTAAGGAACCTCCAAACCAATTTGCTCCTCCATGAAGACCGAACATTGCTACATCATAGTCAACTGATGGAGGAATAAAAAAACCATACTTAGCATTTCTAAGCTTTGTATTTACATATCTACTATTTATTTTATCAAGATGATCAAAGTCATTTTTTGGATCAATAATTGTATTTGAGTAAGGCTCTGGAAGATAATAGATCTTTTGAAATTTTGATAATTTCTCACCTTTCAGGGTTGATTGTTGCACAGAAACATTTACGAATGAATCCTCAAAAAAGGGCTCTCCATTTTTTGCATTTAAAACAAGAATATCTCCAGCTTTAGACAAAATAGTTACAACAAAATCAGCCTTTTTATTTCCAATGAGATTAAAAATAATAGGATTTCCAATCAAGTCTAAATCCCACACATCATGATGAATATGTTGAAAAGACCAAGCAATTTTTCCCTCATCTAAATCTATAGCAATAATACTAACTGAATTATCTGAATCTCCTCTATTGAAACCAGTTAATCCATCAGAGCTTCCAGTAACTGCATAACCTAATCCAAGTGCAGGTTCAATAGAAAATCCTGACCATATTCTAGGAATTACATTATTCTTTTCTAGATTTACATGCCAAATTTGATCTTTGGTATTGATGTTATATGCCTTTATACCATTATCAACTGTAGCAATTATAATTTTGTCCTTATATATAATTGGTGCAACCAATGAGGCGCCACTCAAGTATCGGTGGAGTATTTTTCCTGAGCTTGAATCTATTTCAACAATTCCCTCCCCGTTTGGAACGAATAATTTAGGACTTTTATGCATATATGATGATAGCCCCCTTCTTCCTGCAGGCTGACCTATATATGTCTTCCATAAAAGTTTACCGTCACCTGGATTGACTGCATAAACATTTCCTTTAAGGGTGACCGAGATCACTTTTCCATCAACAAATATAGGAGAGGTTTGCACAGTTTCGGTAGGCTCTATTTCACCGGAATGATGAATCCATGCAGGTTTAAGATTTTTAATATTCAATTTTGAAATCTGTTTTAAATGCGTAAATCTATGCGACTGAATATTTCCTGAGCTGTGATTCCAGCCATCGATAGTTTCACTACTCTCAATTTTACCAATCTGTATTAGCAGCAGATTGAAAATTAATATGCGAAAAATGTTCATTGGTAGCTGTAAAAAATTCTAATTTTAAAATCTATTATATGGGGTGTAATAATTATTTCCCATGTAAGGTATCATGATGCCATATGATAAGAGTATTGGTAACAGGGGCAACAGGATTTATAGGATTACATTGTATAAAACAACTCCTAGAAAGAGGTTACTTTGTTAGAGGAACCATTAGGTCTAAGATCAGAGAGCCTGAAGTTACTCAAGCAATTGAAAAATATAATTTAGATATTAAAAACTTAGAATTAGTAGAGACTGACTTACTTCGTGATGATGGTTGGTTAGAGGCAATGCAGGGTTGCGATTACGTATTGCATGTAGCTTCTCCAAATTATAATCCTGAAAAAGAGGACATAGTTAAAATAGCAGTTGATGGAACTAAAAGAGTCTTGTGGGCTGCATCTCAATCAAATGTTAAAAAAATTGTTATGACTTCATCGTTAGCAGCGGTGACTGGATGCAGTGATAGTGAAAAGAAATTTGACGAAACAGACTGGGCAAATATCAATGATAAAAGAATTGATCAATATACAAAAAGTAAAATTGCCGCTGAATTAACAGCTTGGAATTTTATAGATGAACTATCAGAAAAAAATAGAATGAATTTATCAGTTATTATACCCTCTGCGGTTAGCGGGCCTACTCTTACTGATGACATTGGTACTTCAAATCAATTTATTCTTAAACTTATTAATGGAACCACAAAAGGAATTGTTAATTTAAATATTGGATGGACAGACGTAAGAGACGTTGCAAGAGCACACATTGAAGCTCTAGAAATGGATTGCATGAATGGAGAACGAGTAATACTTTGCGAAAGAACGCTTTGGGTAAAAGAAATAGTAGATCTGTTAAGAAAAAAGGGGTTTCAAAACCTGCCTAGATTTTCATGGCCTAACTTTATTATAAAGTTCCTACTGACTAATAAAGGTTCATTCGTAGATAGTAGAATGGTAGGAAAGAAAAGATTAATTTCTAATACAAAAGCAAAAAATTTATTTAAATGGAAACAGATGAATGCTTTGGATTCAATAAATGAAACAGCTAAACAGCTAAAAGATCGGATATAGTTTCAATATTCATCCCCTAAATAAAGATTATCAAAGCTATTAAAAATATATATAATTTAATAAATAATCATTTAAAACTCTAAATATTCAAAATGAAAGTAGTTATTTTAGCCGGAGGACTTGGTACAAGGCTTTCAGAAGAAACTTATGATAAACCCAAACCAATGGTTGAAATAGGAGGAAAACCAATTTTGTGGCACATAATGAAGATTTTTTCTTCTTTTGGTTTTAATGAATTTATTATCTGTTGTGGCTATAAAGGATTTCACATCAAAGAATATTTTCAAAACTATAACTTGAAACATGCTGATGTTGAGTTTGATTTATCTTCCGATAAAACAAATATCATGAAAATGAATACAGAGAACTGGAAAGTTACCTGCGTGGACACTGGTGACTTAACCCTTACTGGAGGAAGATTAAAACGAGTTAAAAAATATCTAGATCCAGATGAAACGTTTTTATTTACATATGGTGATGGTGTAGGAAATATTGATATAAATAAATTAATTAAACTTCATAAAAAAAATAATAAGCTTGCCACTGTTACTGCGGTAAGCCCCCCAGGAAGATTTGGAGTTTTATCTATTAATGGGGATTCTGTAATGCAATTTAATGAAAAACCCGAAAATGGTTCAACTTGGATTAATGGTGGTTTTTTTGTTTTGGAACCCGAAGTTCTTAAGTACATAGATGGAGATATGATCTCATGGGAAGAGGAACCTATAAAAAAAATCACTAAAGAGAAACAATTGGCTGTTTATAAACATCCAGGTTTTTGGCAGCCAATGGATACTTTGGCAGAAAAGAAACTTTTAAATGATCTGTATGAAAAAGGTGAGGCTCCTTGGAAAATTTGGTAACTTCAATTTGATCAAATTGCTCTCCAATAATTTACACACAAGGTATTAAACATGCTCATAAGCTTTTTAAAACGCCTACTTTCATTTCTCATAAGAAAACTTAAACTAGCTGATCTAGATAGTTTTATATATGAAAGAAGGCTTGAACTTGCCAATCAAGTCGATGAAGAAAATAATTCTATAATTCAAATTGGTCCATTTAAGGGAATGAGATTATCTCAAGGAGATTGGTGGGGGAAAATTGATCGGCCAAGCATGATTTTTGGATTTTACGAAAAAGAAGTTCTTGAGTCCTTGGCTAGTCTTAAATCTAAATATAATACGCTCATTGATCTTGGTGCTGCAGATGGATATTACGCAATTGGGGCAGTATTTAGTGGTTTATTTAAACAATCTGTTTGTTATGAAATTGAGGCTGAGGGTCAAAAGCAAATTAAAAAAAATGCTATTGCAAATAATGTATTAGATTTTGTAAAAATTAGAGGCGAGGCAAAAAAAAATTTTTATGATGATTTTACTCAAGAAGAACTTGATTCGAGTGTAATTTTATTGGATGTAGAAGGAGAAGAATTTAATATTTTCAGTAAAAAGGAAGACTTTCTGAAGCTTAAAAAATCAACAATTATCATTGAATCTCATGCCTTATATTTTGATGATGGCAACCTAAAACAGGAAAATTTAATAAATTTAGCCAGTGAATTTTTTAATGTTACAGAATTAAAAATGAGTTCAAGGGATCTCTCAAATATAGAATATCTTAAAAAATTTAGCGATTCTGATAGATGGTTAATGTGTTCTGAGGGAAGGGGTCAACTTATGAGCTGGATAAGACTGGATCCAAAGTAAAAAATTTTTAGTTGATTCCTAAGCCTATATACTCAATTCCATGATCAATAACTTCTGATTTTTCAAGAAAATTTCTACCATCGAATATTTTTTTATCTTTTAGATTTTTTAATTTTTTAAAGACAGGATTCTTAAACTCATTCCATTCTGTACATAGAACTAACGCATGAGATTTTTCGATATTGTGATAAGAATTATCAGAAAATGTTATGTTTTTTATGTCAGAAAGAGATTTTGAAGCAGATGGCATTGCTTGAGGATCATATACATAAATATGCTTAACCTGTGGAGATAGTTTTTTTATAAGTCTAATTGAAATAGAATCTCTTATGTCGTCAGTATTAGGTTTAAAAGATAGTCCCCATATAAAAAAGGATTTATTTTTCAGATTAGAATTTTCAAATGCTCTCAGAATTTTGTTATAAAAAATCTCATATTGTTGATTATTAATTTTTTCAACAACTGAAAATATTGAAAAAGGAAGATTTGATTTTTTCTCAAGACTTATTAGTGCTTTTATATCTTTTGGGAAACAAGACCCTCCGTATCCCAAGCCTGCATTTAGAAATTCTTCGCCTATACGAGGATCACTTCCTAAACCAAGTTTTATGTCATGAATGTTGGCATTTGTTAAATCAGCCAGTTGTGAAATCTTATTAATAAAACTTATTTTTGTTGCAAGAAATGAATTAGATGCATATTTAGTTAGTTCAGCTGAATTGGCACTCATAAAAATAATTTTTTTTTGAGCTAATTTAAGTGGAGCATAAAGTTTTTTCATGATTTTTTTTGATGCTTTAGAATTGCATCCAACAATAATTCTTGACGGAAAAACGAAATCCTGGACTGCACTTCCCTCTTTTAAAAATTCTGGATTTGAAATTATCTCAACTTTAAACTTTGAATTTTTTTTAAAAAAGTCATCAATATACTCATTGGTGCCAATTGGAACAGTTGATTTAATTATCAAAAATAAATCTTTTCTTAAAAACTTAGAAATTTGTCTTAATGCGATATTTAAATTTTTTAAATCTGGATCTCCTGATTTTTTAGAAGGCGTATCTATACATAATATTAGAAGATCAGCATTGCATGCTCTTGAAAAAGATGTTGTAAACGAAAGTCTTCCATCTTTTATATTTTTTTTAAGTAAAGTTTTTAGTTTGGGTTCGAATATTGACGTTTTTCCTGAAGACAATAATTTAATTTTATATTTATCTTTATCAAGTGATAAAACTGAATGCCCTGAATCAGCGAAACATGCCGCTGAAACAAGACCAACGTAACCTGTTCCAATAATTGATATTTTCATTTTTATGGAGGCTGAAGCCGGAATCGAACCGGCGTAAACGGCTTTGCAGGCCGCTGCATAGCCACTCTGCCATCCAGCCTTATCTCTTAAATGTAGCTATTGTATATGAAACTCCTGTTTTTATAGTAATGATTAAAGCTAAAAATAAAAAGAAATTACATAGGAATAATATAAATTGGTTATTTAGATAAAGGCCTAACAAGAATCCGCCGAAAACTAATAACTGTAAAGTTGTTTTTAACTTTGAAAGAAAAGTTACCTCAGTTAAATTTGATTGTCCTTCCCTTGAATTAAAATCTCTCAAAGCTGAAACCCAAAACTCTCTGACAAGAATGATACCTCCGATAAGACCGATAAATACACTTGATAACTCAAGTGTTAAGGAAATTATTAAAAAAGTTATTAAAATTTTGTCAGCTATTGGATCTAAGATTGCTCCAAACTTAGAGGAATGGTTATATTTTCTTGCTAAATAACCATCTAAATAATCAGAAAAACTAGCTAAAAAAAAGAAGATTATTGCCCAACCATAAAAATTCAATAAAACTATTAAAAGAAAGATTATAGGAGCGGATAGGATTCTAAAATAAGTTAAGAATTGAATGAGATAGTACATATTCTATAAGTTTTTTTTAATCTGTTTTGCTAGTTTAATACTTATTCCATCGACCTTACATAAATTATCAATTGATGCAGCCCGAATTTTTTTAATAGATTTAAAATAATTTAATAGGTTTTTCTTTTTTACGGGGCCTATTCCTGTGATTTTATCAAATGAGGAAAATTGAATATTTCTCCGCTTTTTTTTTCGATTATTTTTAATCGCAAATCTATGAGACTCATCACGAATTTGTTGTAATAAAGTAAAGCCGGCGCTTTCAATTGGTACCTCAAGTATTCCTTTTTGGACTAAAATAGTTTCTGTTGCTCTGATTCTTTTTGAACCTTTCACAATGCTCATGATTAAAGGTGGCTTTTGCTCAATTTTTGAAAAAGTATCTAGGGCAGCATTTAATTGAGTCTTTCCTCCATCTATTAATATAATATCAGGAAGAGGGCTCGATAAAGATTTTTTAATTCGTCTTTCTAATACATTTTTAATAGAGGCTATATCATCTCCACATACATCAGATGGTATATTAAAAAGCCTGTATCTAGACTTATTTGGTCCTTCATTTGAAAAGACGACAGCTGCAGCAACTCCATCCTTGCCACCATGATGACTAACATCATAACCCTCTATAATTAGATTTTTTTTCTTAATGCCAAGAAGTTTAGATAATTCATTGATAGCATAAATATACTTATCAGATTGATTTATTCTGGTTTCAATAACTTGGTCTGCATTAAATTTAGCTAGTTTAAGAAGCTTCCTTGAATCAGTATTAGTTTTATGGGTAATTGAAATATCTTTATTGAATTTAAGCTTTATAGCATCAGTAATCAATGAAGGGTTCTCAGGCTCCGAAGATAAAATAATTTTTTCTGGGAGTGAAAAAATATTTTGGTAATATGAAAAGATTAGTCCTTGGTAAAGCTTATCAATATCTAATAAATGATTCCCTTTTAGATAATGGGTTTTTGTTCCTCTGATTTTGCCCTCTCGAACTGACAAAATGCATACTCCTGTTCTGTCTACTCTTGAAATGCAGGCAAATATATCGATACTTCTTAATTTACTATTAAAAGACTGTTCTTGATGCAGCAAATCAAGACTCCTAATTCTTTTTTTTATTTCATTTGCTTGTTCAAATTCCTGATTATCTGCAAATTTTTGCATTTTTAATTTCATTGATGATCGAATATTTTTACTACTCGAAGATAAGTATTGTTGGGAAGAAAATATATCTGATTTATATGTTGACTGGTCTACAAAACCAGCGCAAGGCGCGGAGCACCTTTTCATTTGATGCTCAATACACGGACGAGACCTATTTTTAAATGTGCTATCACTGCAGTTTCTGATTTGGTATATTTTTTGTAAGTCCTTTATAGTTGATTTAACAGCATGAGCACTTATAAAAGGCCCAAAAAAATCCTTTGAAACAGCATGCTTTGTTCTTTTTAGACTAACGCCTGGAAAGTTATGATTCATAGAAAAATGAATGTATGGATACGTCTTATCATCTCTTAAAAGAATATTAAATCGAGGTAAATTTTCTTTTATTAAAGATTGCTCTAAAAGAAGAGCTTCCGCCTCAGTATTAGTTGAGAATGTTTCAATTTCATCTGTAAGAATTTTAATTTGATGAGTTTTTCTATCTTTAAAAGAATTTCCAAAATATGATGAAACTCTATTTTTTAAATTCTTAGCCTTTCCAATATATATAATTTTATTTTTTGAAAAGAATTTATATATTCCTGGAGTGGTTGGTATTTTTTTAAGATCTAGTGAATTCATTTACCCTATAATTATCTAATTATCTAGTAACTTTATGGCAACTTCTTTAATAATATCTTTTGAGCTAAATTTTGGTTTAAAGCCATAACTTTCAGCACAAAAATTCTTTGAGTAATAGTTATCTTTGCTTCCAGTTGCATTTAATGCTTCGAAACTATCACGAAACTCATAATGCAAACCAAAATTTTCATTCAAAAAATTTAAAAGTGATATCTTATCAATAGGCTCTTTGGAATATGCATCAACAACAGTATTTATGGATGCAATATCTATAAATTTTATGATTAATTGAAAAAGATCATAGGGGCTTATATAGTCTCTTGTTATATTTTTGTGATTCGTGTATAAAATTTCACTATTTTTTATAGCTCTTAGAGCATCAGAAATAAGAAACTTACTATTAATGTCTAAATCATCACTGAGATAACTGAATATCCTTATATCTATAATCGATAATTCTTTTAAATTTCTGTGTATTTTTTCAGCATCAACTTTTGAAATTGCATAAGCATCCTCAGGTCTTGTAGAGTAAACGTCTATATTTTGCTGCGCATAGCTTCTAGCAGGAGATGAAAAGATATTTCCATAAGCAATACCTGAACTAAGAAAGAAGTATTTTGTTTTTGGATTTAAATAAAGATACTGCAAAGCAATTTCATCAAAATGTCTGGTAATTGATTTAATTGAGGAGGTCATTTTTAAAGCTTTTGCTGGATCACCTACTCCAACACAATTAATTATTACATCTATCTGATCATGAACCGAAAACTCAGTGTACTGCTTAATAGTAAAATTATCTTTTGATATTTTTTGAGCCATTAACCATTTACTAAACTTGTCATAGTCTCTTATAAATAAAGTCAGGTGATTTTGAGTATTTTTACTAAACTGCTTAATTAATCCTTTAGCAATTTGACTAGAGGCCCCCAAAAATGCAATATTCATTTTTAATTTAAAAGACTCCGTATTTAATCAAATGATCTTCCCAATCTCGTTTTTCAATGATTTGAAGTCAATTTTATGCTCTTGAAGTAAGTATTCATAAGTTCCGCAATGTTCAGAAAATCTATCTTGCACGCCTATCTTGAATATCTCTATATCAGAAAATTCTGAACTCATTTCACAAAAAATAGAGCCTAATCCACCGTAAATAGAATGCTCTTCAAGCGTTATCAAACAATCATTATCATGAAATAATTTACAAGCCTGATTCGCATTGATTGGTTTCAAGGATGGGACACTTACGAGGCCTAAATTAGGGAAATGTTCACAAAGACGACTTGCCATTTTAAGCATTGATCCAGTTGCAACTATGGATACCCTTCTTGGGCCTAAGGAGTATTTAAGAGTTAGAAGATCTCCAATATCAAAATTTAAATCTTTACTATGGATGTCTCCCCTATCAGCCTTACCTAATCGTAAATAAACTGGTAATGATGAATCATATGCTAGCTGAAAACATCTTTCCAACTCAAATCTATCTCCTGGCGATAAAATAATCAAATTAGGGATAGCTCTGGTTGCTGCAATATCCTCAGTTGATTGATGGCTAGTCCCTAAATGACTGTATACAAAGCCCGCTCCATCTCCAATAAAAATTACTGGCAGGTTATCATGACAAACGTCTAATTTAATTTGTTCTAATACTCTGATTGGAATAAAAGCACTTAATCCATATACGATTGGCTTAAAGCCTACTCTAGAGAGGCCTGCTGCAACTCCAACCATATTTTGCTCTGCAACACCCATATTAATAAATTGAGCAGGTTTTGCTTCTCTTAAAGAATTAAATAAACCGTACCCATGATCACCTGACAACAACATAACTGTTGAATCTTCGGATGCAATCTCAACTAACTTATCAGAAAAAGTATCTCTCATGATTCTAATTCAAGGAGTGCCTGCTCATATAAAGATTGATCAAGTCTTAAATAATGCCAATCATTTTTATTTTCCATAAATTGGATTCCTTTGCCCTTTATTGTGCTTGCGACTATACAGCCTGGTTTATTATTTTTATGGAAAAGCAAATTATTCATAGCATCATCTAATGCATTTTCATCATGCCCATCAACCTCAAAAACATTAAAATTAAATGCTTCAATCTGAGCTGCTAAATTTTCTTGATTTATAATTTTAGATGTTTCATCCATTGCCTGAAAATTGTTCTTATCAATAATCATGCAAATATTACTTAAAGCATGATGGCCCGCAAATTGAATTGCTTCCCAACATGAACCCTCATTTAGCTCACCATCACCAACAATAATAAATGTTTTTTGATCAGTATTTTTTATTTTATTGCCAAAAGCGATTCCTACTCCAACTGATAAGCCATGGCCGAGTGATCCAGATGTTACCTCTAATCCATCAACTCTAGAATCAGATAATCCTTTTAATTTTGTACCATCAGAAAAATAATTAAGTAGATCGCTTTCTTTTAACCATCCTAGCTCTTTCATGCAAGCATATTGAGCCATAACACCATGACCTTTACTTAAAATTAGATAGTCTCTCTTTGGGTCATTAGGGTTACCAAAATCATATCGTAGATGATTACGATATATCACACAAAAAATTTCCACTAAGCAAAGAGCGCATCCAATATGAACAGTAGAGCCATTAAAAGCCATATCTAATATGTTCTTTCTAATTTTTTTTGGAACTAAGTTTTTAATGCTAGATGTCATATGCTATCTGATACAGATTTTGCAGCTATTTTACCTGCATTCACTCCAAATTGATCAAATGGATTTATTTGCAACATTGATGCTGTAATAAATACTCTGTGCTCCCAAGAAGTTAGAAGAAATCCAAGTGAGGAAAGTCTCAAATTTTGTAACATAAATAAATTAACTGGAGAATTACTATTAGTGCTCTCTTTCGGATCGCTTGAAAACCTATTTCGCAGAGCAAGTAATTTTGCTTGTGCGATAGCCTGAGCAGAGCTTAAAGGACTATGTTTTACTGGGTGATAAATTATGTCAGTGCAGAATTGTGCTGTACCTTGATGAAGCAATTGAAAATAAGAATGCTGAGCAGTAGAACCAAAACCTCCAAAAATTGATTGACCAGTTTCATCAAAGAGAGAAATTGGATTTGATTGTTTACCAAGTGATTCCATTTCTAGCTGTTGAATATAGCTAGCAATTGACCTTAATTTCCAATTATAGGATAAAATAATTCTATTCTTTTTACCTTTAAAGTTACTAAACCATATATCTGAAAATGCTAAGATTTTAATAAATTTTTGATATCTCTTATCTTCTTTAGAATTGCCTAGCATCATTTTATCTGCAATGGAGCCGCCTTTTAAAAATGAAGAAAAATTATTCTCTAATGCAACACTGAGTGATATTGGTGACCATATGGAGTACCTTCCTCCAATGGAATCAGGGAATGGCACAATACTATCGCGCTCAAATCCCAATGAAATAGCCTTATCTATGTTTGCTGTTATGACAATTGAATTATTTGGGCTTCTTTCCTGTGCTATCCATTTTAAACATAACAAGGTTTCATCAGTAGATAAAGATTTAGATGAAAAAATATAAAAGTTCTTTTGGCCGATTAATGGTTTTATTACCGAGTTGAATTCATCTTTATCAGGTCCAGATATAAAATAATAGTTAAAACTTGAAGATTGATTTTTTGTAAATTCCTGCAATAATTTTGGCCCTTCATATGAGCCACCTATTCCAAAAGTAATAATATTTTTGAAGCCACCTTTTTTTATCCTCTGAATAATAGGTTTGGTGATTTTTTTAAAATTAAAGTCTGGTGATTTTGGATTTGTCCGATATTTATGATGTAAGGCAGGTCTATTTTCTGTTTGATTAGTAATCCTTCCAGCATAAAGATCCTCTATAGATCTCTGAATATTAAGTTTAAATGCTATCTCATTAAAAAGCTTATAATGTTGATATGAGAAATCTTTTAAATAGGGCTGATAATTTAAAAATTCTGATTCAAATTTAAAAGACAACTTTCTTTTTGCAGTATCGTCCTTAGATAGCTTTTTTATATCTGAGAAAATACTTTGAATAGATCTACTATTTTTCAATGGAATTACTAAATGTTTTTAATGCTGTTGAAATATCTTGAGCTTGGGTGATTGGCCGACCTATTACCAAATATGTGGCTCCTTTCTCAATCGCTTTTTTTGCACTCATAGTTCTTGCTTGATCATCTTCCACTTTAGTATTTCTTATTCCTGGTGTAATTTTTATTAAATTAGGATCTAAAATTGTATTAGAAATTCCTAGTTCAAGTGGAGAGCAAACAATTCCATCTATATTCGATTTAACAGCTATTTCAAATAAACTTCTTATTTGATCATCAAGATTATTATCAAAAAGAGTCAAAGTGTCTGACTCTTTTAAACTTGTAAGTATTGAAACTCCAATTAATTTGGCATTAATAGATCTACAAGCAATCCTAGCTTTCTTAAGCATCTCCTCTCCACCAGATAAATGAACAGTCAACATGTCAATTGGGCAATCATGAAAACCTAAAATTGTTTCATGAACAGTGGTTGGTATATCATGCAATTTTAAATCTAAAAAAATTTTAAAACCACGCAAAGATGCTTTCATCAGAAATGATTTTCCCAGCGAATTGAAAGCAATACTTCCTATTTTAATTTTACAAAGATCTGGATTAAGTTGATCTAAAATTGCATCAGCCTTCAAAAGATCAAATGTATCAATTGCTACAATGATTCTTGGATCAGTCATTGGAACGAAGGAGTTTTTTTGAGGCTTTGAAATGCATAATAGATGTTTCACCTAAGTAAGATTCTTTTTTTGTCTTAGGATTGATAAATCTTCTTGGTCTGATTGTTTTTTTTGAAAATGAACCAAAGCCTCTTATCTCAACCCTGTTATCTAATGCTACAGTATTGATTATTTCTTGAAGCATCAAATCAATTCCTTCAATAATTATTTCATCTTTTAAAGATGGAAATTTTCTAGATAAATGGATTGTTAAATCAGATTTATTAAAATTTTGAACTTGCTTCTTCATGTTTAGTTTAAAAAATACTTAGCTTTTGAAGTTGGGCTAAAACGAACCTTATTTTGAGATGGAATTCTGTAATTTTTCATACTCTTTGGATTTCTGCCCATTCTTTCTTTTGTTGTATATGTTTCAAATGAGCCAAATCCGGACAGCTTCAGATTTTTTTTTGATCTTAAAGTCATTTTAATGGCTTGAAAAAATTCATCTACTAAAGAATCAGAGATTTCAACCGAAAGTTTTAATTCTTTTTTTAATATTACGCTTAGATGCTTTTTGGTCAAATTCATGACCTTATTTTAGCATTCAATCTTTCTTCAAATAACTTCAATATCATTTGGATTGAACCATTAATCTCAGACTCTAATAAAGATTTAGTATTACTTTGGAAAATAAATCTTAATGTCATGCTAACAGAACCCTTTGAAATATCCTTTCCTTCAAAGGTATTAATAAGCTTGAATGAAGTTAAGTGCTTTATTGCTTTTTTAGAAATTAAGCTTTCAACCTCCTGAAAAGTAATAGATTTTTTTAAAACAATATTTATGTCCCTAGCTGATGATGGGAACTTGCTTGTCTTTTTAATTTTAGGATT
>MDSW01078539.1_pt1 | contig 23386 bp, 21 predicted proteins | sample 811171 | NCBI WGS metagenome assembly MDSW01 (sample SAMN05326641, study PRJNA326480) | marine metagenome | isolation source: seawater | place: Atlantic Ocean: North West | collected 2012 | reverse complement strand
TCGTTTCATTTAAAAAATTTAGGGCATACAATTTAGTATTTTTTTTTCTTTTTTTGCTAGCTGATAGGCTAAAAATTACTAAAATGTGTTTTTTACTTTAAATTTTTAACATAAGAACCAAAGTAAAAAAAGAAAATAATAAATAAAAAGAATATTAGATCGTGTAATCCTGTTTTACTAATCTCATCTATAAAAAAGCTAATGTATACTATAACTAAGGCAGTTAAAATTAGAATTATTTTTAGAATATTTTTTTTCACAAATTAAAATTATTAAAAATTATAGATTCATTACCCATTCATTATATTTTTTTTCAATAAATAACTCATAATACCTTTTTGACCATGTTTGAGAAATTTCATTTGGTATATCTATTATATTGGAAATTTGTTTTAGGCTCATATTAAATTTTTTTAAAAATTTACTTATTTTAACTAAATCATTAGTAGAAGTTTTACTATCTAGTATATTGAAAATGTATTTATTAGATCCTAAATATTTTTTTATTATTTTAAACATAAATTTGTTAATTAAGATTTTTTTTTCATCATTCTTGTAATTATATGTAAACCAGAATTTATTTTTTTTAAAAACTAAATATCTAGTTTGTTTAAAATCATTTTTGTTAAAATTAAATTGTGTTTTTTTTAACATTATAAGCTCTTTTATAGAAATTCCTTTAGAAAAAAAGCTAAAAACAAAGATATCTCTACATAGAGTAAGATCTTTGTCTCTTAAATTACAACTCTTTAACTTTTCAAAATGTTCTAAGTGTAATTTTACAGATGCGTTTTTTTTTATTTTTTTTATTTCGTATCTCATACTTCCAAAAGGATAACTTTCACTTGGTATATACTTTTGCCTTATTGCTTTATTAAAGGCAGATCTAATATTACTCATATATTTTATGATTGTGTTTCTCTTATAACTGTTGTAAAACATATATTTTTCAAGAGATTCAAGCCATTCTTTATTAATTTGAAGAAAAAGAATTTTTTTAGAATTAGAGAAGTCTTTTAAGACAGAAATAGTTGAGCTAAAAGATTTACCAAGGTTATAATTCCCTTTTTGTAAGTGATTCAGACTGATTTTATTAAGAAAATAAAGTAAATCAATTATAGTTTTTGACTCAATTTGTTTTTCTTTTATTAAGCTCTTTACTTGATCAAAAGAATAGACATCAGCTCTAGAAACGATAAATTTCAAATTTCTATCTAAAGAATGGATTAACTTTTTAATTCTTTTAAGTTTATTATCATTGAATTCAATATTGCTTGAGCCTAAAATCTTATTAAAAGACGATTGATCTATGAGGTCATTTTTACCTAGTCCTCTAATTGAAAGAATTCTATTTTTTTTTAAAAGTCTTGAATATAAAGTTAATTTAATTCTGTAAAGATTGTAAATATTTTTTGTCTTTTTATCAAGAATAAACTTATATGTAAAATTATTTTTATTTTTTTTCATAATTATTTTTGCATAAATTATGTATAAAAATAAATAAAAAAAATTTATAATATACTGTAAATCAGTTTTATCCTTATTTTATATTTTACTTTTAAAGTAAAATTATTTACTTTTTAATATTTTGTTTGATATCCAGTTTCCTATGTCATCTGTAGATTTGTAAGATCCCGTTTTTGAAAGATCTTTGGTAACATAATTCAATTCAAGTGAATCATTAACAACTTTTTTTATTAGATCCGCTTCACTTTTAAGTCCAAATGAATCTTCAAACATCATTGCAGCAGACAATATAGTAGCTAAGGGATTAGCTATATTTTTCCCTTGAGCCTCAGGATAAGAACCGTGAATAGGCTCATATAATGATGTATTTTTTCCAATGGATGCTGAAGGCATTAATCCCATAGAGCCAGAAATAACCGAAGCTTCATCAGTTAAAATATCACCGAAAAGATTTTCTGTAACAAGTACGTCATATGAACTTGGCCACTGTATAAGTCTCATGGCTACAGCATCTACAAATTCATATGAAACTTTAATTTCAGGATAATCTGGTTCAAGTGACTGGACCGTTTCTCTCCATAATCTTGAAGATTCCAATACATTAGCTTTGTCTACACAGCATAATTTTTTTGATCTACTCATTGCCATTTCAAAACCTTTTCTAGCTATTCGTTCGATCTCGTTCCTTCTATATGTACATGTATCATATGCAGTATTTCCTTGATCTTTTCTACCTCTTTCACCAAAATAAATACCACTTGTTAATTCTCTCAAAAAAATTAAATCCACATCTTTTATAATTTCGCTCTTAATTGGAGACTTGTCAATTAATGAAGGAAATGTAAAAGTGGGGCGAACATTTGCATACAGACCTAATTCTTTCCTCATTTTTAGCAACCCCTGTTCTGGTCTAACTTTAGCAGACGGGTTATTATCATATTTAGGATGTCCAATTGCGCCAAAAAGGACAGCATCAGAGTCTAAACATATATAATGTGTTTCATCTGGGTAAGGAGTCCCAACCTTGTCAATTGCTTCAGCACCAGTAATTGCAGGTATCCACTTAATTTCATGTCCAAATTTCTTTGCAATTGCATCTGAAACTTTAACAGCTTGTTCTATTACCTCTGGTCCAATTCCATCACCGGCTAGTAAGGCTATTTGTAATTTCATTTATTTTTTTAAATTATGTTTAACATTTTTTCAGTTGCTTTTATTGCAGAGACCGTTTGATCTGAATCAAGACCTCTAGTAATAAATTCATTATCGTTATTTTTCCACGTAATAGAGGTTTCACATAGTGCATCTGAATTACTTCCAGGAGGAATTCTGACTTTGTAATCAATTAATTTAGGTAATCTAATACCTTCTTTTTTATAAACTTTTTGTAAAGCATTCATAAAACCGTCGAATTGACCATCTCCAGAAGCATTTTCTTCATAGATTTTTCCATTTATTTCAACAGCAATCGATGTTGAAGGCTTTAAACCCATCGCATGAGTTAATACATAGGACAATACTTTAACATTTGATTTATTTAAATTATTTCTGTCAATTACATCAGAAATTATAAAAGGCAAATCTTCAATTGTAACAGTTTGTTTCTTGTCTCCAAGCTCTATAACTCTTTTTGTAACTTTTTTAATTTCATTATCAGTTAGAGTTAGACCAAGTTGATCCAAATTTTTGATAATATTTGCTTTCCCAGAAGTTTTACCTAGAGCATATTTTCTTTTCCTATCAAACCTTTCAGGAGATAAACTATTAAAATATAAATTCTTTTTATTATCACCATCAGCATGAATTCCAGCGGTTTGTGTAAAAACATTTTCTCCCACAATTGGTTTATTTACAGGAATTCTAAACCCAGTAAAGGTAGCAACAAGCTTACTTACTTTAAACATTGCAGATTCATTTATATTAATTTTAATATCGGGCATGAAATCATTAATAACAGCAACAACAGAGGACAAAGGTGTGTTACCAGCTCTTTCTCCCATTCCATTGACTGTTAAATGAATTCCTTTACAACCAGCTTTTATAGCCTCCATAGAATTGGGAACACTAAGGTCGTAATCGTTATGCCCGTGAAAATCAAAATGCATATTTGGAAATTTAATAGTCATTTCAGATATATACTTAAAACACTCTGATGGTGTGAGAATACCTAAAGTATCAGGTAAAAGTATTCTTTTAATTTGCTGACTTTCAATAAATTTTATAAAATCAAAAACATATTCTTTTGAGTCTTTCATCCCATTACTCCAGTCCTCTAAGTAAATATTTGTTTCAATTCCATTTTTTAAAGATTGATCAATCACTTGAGAAATTTCATGAAAATGCTTATCTGGTGTTTTTTTAAGTTGGTGTTTTAAATGATTTAACGAACCTTTAGTTAAAAGATTTTGAACTTTTGATCCAGATTTAGTCATCCACTCTAATGATGCGAAATTATCAACAAAAGTTAAAACTTCAACTCTTTTAATATAATTTTCATCAATAGCCCAATCGGTTATTTGTTTAACAGCTTCAAATTCACCACTTGATACTCTAGCTGAGGCTATCTCAATTCTATCTACATTGAGTTCTTTAAGTAACAGTTTAGCTAATGTAAGCTTTTCAGTAGCAGAAAATGAAACACCTGATGTTTGCTCACCATCACGCAGGGTTGTGTCCATTATTTCAATTGACCTAGGTTTCATTTATATTAATACGAATTTTTCAGAGTGGAGTGCTTTTAGAAAAATTTATAATTTCAGATTTGATGTTTATCAGATAATCAATATCATCAAATCCATTCAATAAATTTTCTTTTTTATATTCATTTATTTCAAATTTTGACCTATTTCCAGTTGATTTTATCTCAACAAATTGGTCAGGTAAATTAACCAATATTTCAGCTTGTGGATCTTTATTAACCTCTTCAAAAATATTTTCAAGAAATTCCGGTTTAACTTGTACTGGTAAAACTCCTATATTCATGCAATTGTTTCTAAATATATCTGCAAAAAAGCTGGATATTACACATCTAAAACCATAATCGTAAATAGCCCAAGCGGCGTGTTCTCTTGACGATCCTGAACCAAAATTTTTACCACCTACCAATATTTTACCTGAATAATTCTTGTTGTTTAAAACAAAATCCTTAATAGGCAAATTATTTGAATCATATCTCCAATCTCTAAATAAATTATCTCCAAAACCTTTTCTTTCAGTAGCTTTCAAAAATCTAGCTGGTATTATTTGATCAGTATCAACGTTTTCAATTGGCATTGGTACAACTGTACTATTTAAAATTTTAAACTTATCGTATGCCATTTTATAAAAACTTTCTAGGGTCTGAAATTTTTCCGGTTACTGCAGCTGCTGCAGCTACCAAAGGACTTGCTAAAATAGTTCTTGAACCTGGTCCTTGTCTTCCCTCAAAATTCCTGTTTGATGTACTAACAGCATATTTTCCTGGAGGTATTTTATCGTCATTCATAGCTAAACATGCTGAGCAACCTGGTTCTCTTAATTCAAAACCAGCATCATTTAATATTTCTAGGATCCCCTCATCTTTGATTGCTTTTTCAACCTTATGAGACCCTGGTACTAACCATGCTGTGACATTGTCAGATTTTTTTCTTCCTTTTACTATTTTTGAAAAGGCCCTAAAGTCTTCTATGCGACCATTAGTACAGCTTCCTAGAAAAACATAATCAATTTTTTTTCCAATCATATGATCTCCTTCGCTATATTTCATATAATTAAGTGATTTTCTAAAACTTTCACCTCCACCATTTGAGTCATTACACAATGGAATACCTCCAGAGATTCCCATCCCCATTCCTGGGTTTGTACCATAAGTAATCATTGGTTCAATTTCACTACCATCAAAGTAAAATTCTTTATCAAATTCGGCTCCTTTATCTGTAGACAATGTTTTCCAAAATTTCATGGCATCAACCCAGTTTTTACCTTTTGGAGCAAATTCTCTTCCTTTTATATAATTAAATGTTTTTTCATCTGGCGCTATCATTCCTCCTCTTGCTCCCATTTCTATACTCAAATTACATACAGTCATTCTACCTTCCATAGACATTTGAGTAAATATATTTCCTGAATATTCAACAAAGTGTCCAGTAGCTCCTGATGTAGTCATTTTAGAAATAATATATAAAGCAACATCTTTCGGTGTAACACCAATACTGAGAGAACCGTTAATATTAATTCTCATTTTTTTTGGTTTCGTTTGCATTATACACTGAGTAGACAACACCATTTCAACTTCGGATGTACCGATTCCAAAAGCTATTGATCCAAAGGCGCCATGAGTAGAGGTATGAGAGTCTCCGCAAACGATTGTGGCTCCTGGCAATGTTATTCCATATTCAGGTCCAATAACATGCACAATTCCGTTTTTTTCATGCCCTAAACCCCAAAAGGGAATTTGATGATCTTTTGAATTTTTTTCTAATGCTTGTAATTGGTTATGAGATAATTTATCTTTAACTGGTAGGTGTTGATCAATTGTTGGAGTATTATGATCAGCTGTGGCAAAAGTTCTTTCTGGAAAAAGAACTTTAATATTTCTTTTTTTTAAACCCAAAAAAGCAACTGGACTAGTAACTTCATGTACCATGTGTCTATCAATAAATAAAACATCTGGACCATTTTTCAAGCTTCTAACAACATGACTATCCCAAACTTTGTCAAAAAGAGTTTTTTTCATCTGCTTTTTTTCTGAACAATGACAAATTTATAAATAACTATTAACTTTAAAACTATAATAAAAATATTATTAATCATTCTAAATATAAATTATATTGAATTTTAGTTTCTTTAGAGTTTTAATCGTCATAATTTGTTTAAATTTCATAGAAACATTTTCTCAAAGTAGTGACTTATTAATTCAACAATATAGAAAACATAATTTTGATATTGAATATTATAAAAAATTTAATTCAATTATTAAATTCTCTGTAAATAAAATCAAATTGATTGATTTAAAATCTGAAGGTTTTATTAATTATAACTTAAGTAAACTTTTTTATTTCAGATTTAAAAAAAGTGTTGCATTAGGAACGGGTATTGAATATAAAAATTATTCTTTCGAATACAGTAATTCAATTGACAAAAAATTCTATAGAATAAAATACATTAGTTTTCCACTATTTTTTAAGATAATTCCATCAAAAAAAATTAACCTTAACTTTGGATTTTCTTTTAATAAGTATATATCAACCTATTTTTCAGAAATTGATAAAAGCAACTTTATTTTAGATGAAAAAAGTTTTTTAAAGAATTCAACGAGTTTAATGTTTTCATTGAATTACTTTATTTGGAAAAAATTTTTTGTATCGCCTTCATTTATGATTCAAAACAGTAGCAAAAATACTTTTGAAAAAGAAATTAATAATTTTAAAGTTTTTTCAATTGGGGTAGGATATAAATTATTCAGTGATTTTAGAAAATAAATTTTTTAATTGATAAAAAAATTATTTTTTTTGGTATTATTACATTTTAGTTAAGTCAATGGAGAAAGCATTTAATGGATCTAAATTAAACCAAAAAACAATTTTTGATCATCCAACCGGTCTGTTTGTTTTATTTTTTACTGAAATGTGGGAGAGGTTTAGTTACTATGGAATGAGAGCTATTCTAGTTCTTTTCTTAACATCATCTATTTTAAATGATGGATGGGGCTGGGAAAGAAAAGAAGCTTTGGAGCTTTTTGCCTTGTATACTTCAATGGTTTATTTAACTCCTTTGCTTGGTGGAATATTAGCTGATAGATATACCGGATATAGAAATGCTGTAGTGATTGGTGCGCTTGTTATGGCTTTAGGACACGGCTCATTAGCTCTTGAAAGCATAACTAGAAACTTTTTTTACCTCGGTTTAATTCTTTTGGTAATTGGTAACGGTCTATTCAAACCAAATATTTCCTCGATAGTTGGTCAATTATATAAAGATGGTGACACTCTTAAAGATGGAGGTTATACTATTTTTTACATGGGAATAAACGCAGGAGCTTTTTTAGGAATCTTATTATGTGGATATTTAGGAGAAAAGGTGGGATGGCACTATGGTTTTGGTCTTGCTGGAATTTTTATGTTTTTTGGCATGCTTCAATTCTACTATGCACAAAGTATTTTTGGGAAAATTGGATTAAAACCAAATTTAAAAAAAGAGGTAAGTCAAGAGACTAATACCAAAGAAATAAATTCATCAAATCAAAATAAAAAAATTGAAAAAGATAGAATATTTGTAATAGTTATTTTTTCAATTGCAACAATTTTTTTCTGGTGGGCATTTGAACAAGCTGGTGGTTCAATGACAATCTTTGCAAATGACTATACAAATAGAGAATTGTCTGGAAACTCAATTGTTATATTTAATATAATAAATACAATTATTACAATTGTTCCTATGGTTGTGATTACTTATGTGCTTATTAGACTTTTTCAAAATATTTTTCAAAATTATCTCTCATCTAATATATTTCTTGGAATTAGTTTTATTATAATATGGAGTATAGTAATTTATATGTTGAATAACGAAATAAGCCAAAAATCCTCTGAAATACCTGCATCATGGTTTTCTATGCTGAATGCCCTATTTATTATATTGTTAGCTCCTCTTTTTTCAAAAATCTGGGCTTCAAAATATAATCCGTCAGGTCCTAAAAAGTTTGGTATAGGTTTAATTCTTCTTGGAATTGGTTATTTGTTTGTTTCCTACGGGGCTTTAGGAATCCCTGCTGGAGCACAAACTGCTAGTGTAAGCTTAATTTGGTTAGTATATGCGTATTTTTTTCACACCACAGGTGAATTATGTTTGTCTCCAGTTGGTTTATCATACGTTAGTAAACTAGCGCCTGCAAGACTGATTGGGCTTATGTTTGGAATTTGGTTACTTTCAAGTGCTGTTGCAAACTTTTTAGCTGGTATAACGGGGAGTTATATAGATAGTATATCAAATGAAATTGGATTGAATGGATTCTTTGCTATTTTTGCTTTAGTTCCTATTAGCGCTGGTTTGGTTATGTTTTTACTTAATAATTTTTTAAGTAAAAAAATGCATGGTATAAAATAAATTCAAACTAATAATCATTGAAACTAATTTTTGATAAAATTTCTCAGTTAAAAAAATGTTTCAATGACAAATTTAAAACTTTATGGTATTTTTTAAATTGTTTGATGTTATCTCTACTAAACTGATTGTATATACAAGTAATTTTCCAATTTCTTATTTTAAGTGAGAATCCTGATTTTAAATTGTATCTTAAAGTTTTAATTTTAATAGTAAATGGTGCATTATTTTTAAAAAGACTTCCTTGATTCATATAATCATGGAAAAAATTATCCAGATCAAATCCAAAATAAAAAGCCATTAATTTTTTTTTAGATAAAGAATTAAAAAAATCACTATTTTCAACTATAAAGTTACCATAATTCAAACCTAATTTTATTCCAGATGTAATTTTTTGAGTTCCAAGAAATGAATTTAAATTAGTAACAAGATTAGTTTTTTCAGAAATATTAGTGATTAAATTTAAGTTTAATATTATATTTAAATGAAAAGACTGAGGAACTTGATCTGTCCATGGCATTTTAGAGATACCAAGAAAAATGTCATGATAATTGTTTTGAATCCATCTTGCCAAGGAGGCATCTCCTGTTAGTCCAAATTGAACTCCCTTCTTAAAAAAAAAATTTTTCTTAATTTGAGTTTGAATGGTGTTTTCAAGATACAACCAACCACCGTAAGGATAGTCAAAGTCAGAAACGTCATCAGAAAATCTTTTTAAAGGATTATAGATTTTTTGTGCCAATACCCAAGAAACAACTTTTGGTTTACCAATTTCCTCGTCAGAATCGATTTTTTTTTCATACTTAATAAATACTCCGCTAGAATAGTATTCATCATTAGAAAAATAAAGATCATTATCAACGCGTAATTCAATAGATCTCTGAGAAAATAAGTTTATGGAAATAAAAAAAAATTTAAAAAAAAAAATCTTCATTTGGTTATTAAATTTTATTTTTTTCTTAAAACCCTAGGTCTTCTAAATTTTCATCCTCAGAAATTTCTTGATTTACATCTATAATTTCATATTTGTCACAGTCAATAGGTATTGTCAAAACATCTGGCGATTCAAAATCTTCTTTTGATATTAATAAATCTTCATTATCATAGACTGATTTCATAAATAAAGCCCAAATAGGAAGAGCCATTGTGGCACCTTGGCCATACGCTATATCTTTAAAATGTATCGACCTATCTTCTCCACCAACCCATACTCCAGTAACTAGATTTGGTACCATTCCTAAAAACCAACCATCACTTTGATTTTGAGTAGTTCCAGTTTTACCGGCAATAGGATTCTCAAATTTATAAGGGTATCCAGTAACAACATTTTGAAAAACTAAATTTGAAACTTCTGCTCCTTCATGTCTCAGTCTCATACCAGAACCTTCCTCAGTAACCCCCTTAAGAAGATTAATTGTAACATAAGCTGATTCCTCACTTAAAACATCAGTAGTCTCTGGTATTACCTCAAATAGAATTGTACCATTTTTGTCTTCAATTCGTGTAATAATTATTGGTTTAATATAAATACCTTTATTCGCAAATGTGCTGTATGCGCCAACCATTTCAAATAAGCTAATATCCGGTGTTCCTAATGCAATTGATGGAACCCTAGGTAATCTTGATTTAATTCCCATTTTTTTTGCTAAATCAATTACAGGTCTCGGTCCAACTCTATCCATTAATCTGGCACTTATGGTGTTGATAGAGTTCGCTAAAGCATTTTTTAAAGTTCTTGTTCTTCCATATCTATCTCCTGAATTTTTTGGGCACCATGACTCGACATTTCCGTGTTTAAAAGGTTCTATACAATACAACGCGTCAGGAAGCAAGTCACATGGAGACAGTCTTAATTGATCAATAGCTGTTGCATATAAAAATGGTTTAAATGTAGACCCAATTTGTCTTCTCCCTTGAAATACTTGGTCATATTGAAAATGTTTGTAATCAAATCCACCAACCCATACTTTTACATGACCAGAGTTTGGATCCATTGACATCATTGATGCTCTTAAAAACTTTTTATAGTATCTGATTGAATCCATTGGTGTCATTATTGTATCAATTTCACCATTATAAGAAAAAACTCTCATAGATGTTTTTTTTTCAAATGAGGCTAAAATTTCATTTTCATCTAAGCCTATATTTTTAAAATTTTTCCATCTATCCGATCTTTTTGCTGAATTCATTAATAAAGTGTCAATTTGACCTTGTCTAAGATCAACAAAAGGTGAAACATTTACGTCTACAGTATCATTTTGAGCAAAAAACTCATCTTGTAAGTTTTTCATATGCTCTTTCATTGAAGTTTCTGCAATATTTTGAAGTCTTGAATCAATTGTGGTATAAATTTTTAACCCATCACGATAAATATTATATAATGATCCGTCCTCTTTAGGGTTATTCTTAATCCATTTTTTCATGAAATCTTGTAAATATGCTCTGAAATAAGTTGCTAATCCCTCCCTATGTGATTCGGGGGTGTAATTAATATTTAAATCTAAGCTTTTAAGTGAATCATACTCAATTTTGTTTATATAATCATTGCGGAGCATTTGGTTAAATACAACATTTCTTCTATTTCTAACTTTTTCTGGCCTACGAATCGGATTATATAATGAAGAATTCTTTAACATCCCAACTAAAACTGCTGACTCATCTAGCTTTAAATTAATAGGTGATTTATCAAAGTATATTTTTGCTGCAGATTTTATACCATCAGCATTGTATCCAAAATCATAAATATTTAAATACATCGCAATAATTTCATTTTTAGTGTATCTGCTTTCTAATTCAAATGATAAAACCCACTCTTTAATTTTTTGGATTATTGCCTCAAGAATATTTCTGGATCTTACTCCTACAAAAAGTTGTCTGGCAAGTTGCTGTGTTATTGTACTAGCTCCTCCTCGCTCACCCATATAATATATTGCCCTTAAAGTTGATTTCCAATCAACACCTGAATGGGAATAAAATCTTTCGTCCTCTGTTGCAATCAAAGCGTCAATTAAATTTTGAGGCAATTCCTCGAAAGATATTGGAGTTCTATTGTCTTTAAAATAATATTTTCCAATAATTCTATTATCAGATGTAATAATTTGAGTAGCAAGATTTGTTTTAGGATTTTCTAATTGTTGCAAATCTGGCATTTGTCCAAAAAATCCTTTTGATGCAAGAACAAAAACTCCTACAAATGAGGTTAAACCAAATATAAGAATAAGCCAAAATAAAGTTATTATGATTTTTTTCTTATTTGAACTCATTAACTATTCTTTATTGTAATTATAAAATTTCTCAACTAAAATTCCAAAATTTAAAACTCCCTCAACTTTATTTATTTTTCTTACACTTCCATTTTTTCTCATGGCATGTTGAACTGTAATTTTATAATTTCCGTTATCCGCATTCCAATTATAAACCCACCATAATTTATTTTCCTTTATTGAAGTAAAGCCTTTTCCTAGCCATTGACCGTTAACATCTGCCATAGCATATTCAAGAGTGTCACTAAAAATGACTTTATCATTCGATTCTAACTTGGCTATTAGAAATATGTTTGAAAATCTATAATTGTTATTATTTCTTAAATTAAAAAAAATATTAATTGAATCTTTTTTGTCTAAATAGAATTCAAATGAACACTTTTGGTCGTGCTTCCAACCTTCCTTAAAGGTTTTAACTTCTGAAAAAATAAGTCGATCATTACAACCAAAAAAAAGAAAAAATAATAAATAATTTAATAATAATTTAAACATTTAATTTTTATAAAATTTTAAATTATAAGCTCTTCCTTTTTTAAAAATTTTATTTTTTGATGGATTGCCTTTTCTAAGCTTTTTTTGTTCCTCAATTGACAAGCTTGTAATGTCTATACACTCCTTTGAACAACAATTTTTCATTTTCCTCTGACAATTTTTACATTGAATAAATAAAAGATTACATGCGTTATTAAAACAATTAACATGATGATCAGATTTTTTTCCACATTGATGACATTTAGAAATAACTTCTTCAGTAACTTTCTCAAACCTTCTATCATCAAAAACAAAATTTTTCCCTTTAAAAAAATTTTTAATTTTCATTTCTTTTACTTCTCTAGCGTATTGAATTATTCCTCCACTTAATTGATAAACATTCTTGTATCCTTTATGTTTTATGTAAGCACTTGCCTTTTCACATCTAATTCCCCCAGTACAATACATTAATATATTTTTATCTTTATTAAATTTAGATAATTGATTCTCTATAATTGGTAAAGAATCACTAAATGTGTCAACATCAGGGGTTAATGCACCAATAAAATGTCCTATTTCGCTTTCATAATGATTTCTAACATCAATACAGATTGTATTAGAGCATGAAAGAAGTTCATTGAATTGTTTTGCATTGACATGTTTGCCTGAGTGATGAGGCTTGAAATCTTGTATATTGATTCCATCTGCTACAATTTTATTTTTAACTTTTACAATCAACTTGAAAAATGACTTATAATTGTGCTCAATAGCAAGATTTAATTTAATTTCTTTTAGAAAACTAATTTTACTTAAGAAAAGGGAAAGTTCACCATATTTTTTCTTTGGCACTGAAATTTGAGCATTTATTCCTTCTTTTGCTACGTAAATCCTGCCAAATACATTTAATTTTTCTAAATTAATGAATAAATAATCTCTAAATAATTCAACATTTTTTATTTCAAAATATCTATAAAAAGAAACTACTATTCTTGGAAACTTGTTTTTTTCAAGACTCTTTTTTAATTCTGTTGAACTTTTTTTATTGTGTAAAGACATTAAATTAACTATAGTTTTGATCAAAAATACAACTTTCAATTAAATTTCACTTTAGAATATTCAAGAATGAATATTGTTAATAATACTATAAACTAATTCTAGAAAATAATATATAGATATATTAACTTAGCATCAAAAGTAAAACATACCACTATGTCAAATACCAAAGAAGCAAAACTAAAAGCTCTTCAAATGACTTTAGACAAATTAGATAAAACATATGGAAAAGGTTCAGTGATGAAACTAGGGGATGAGGTAAATGAAGAAGTAGAAGTTATTTCATCTGGTTCAATTGGCCTTGACATCGCTCTAGGTGCTGGAGGTTATCCAAAAGGAAGAGTAATAGAAATTTATGGACCTGAATCTTCTGGTAAAACTACATTGACCTTACATGCAATAGCTGAATGTCAAAAAAAAGGTGGTATTGCTGCTTTTATTGATGCAGAACACGCTTTTGACAGATTTTACGCTGAAAAATTAGGTGTTGACATAACTGAGTTAATTATTTCACAACCTGATCACGGTGAGCAAGCGCTTGAAATTGCTGACAACCTAATCAGATCAGGTGCAGTTGATATAATTGTAATTGATTCTGTGGCCGCATTAACTCCAAAAAGTGAAATCGAGGGTGAAATGGGAGACTCAAAAATGGGTCTTCACGCTAGATTAATGTCGCAGGCTCTAAGAAAATTAACTGGCTCGATTAGCAAAACTAAATGTACAGTTTTTTTCATCAATCAATTAAGAGAAAAAATAGGTGTTATGTTTGGGAATCCTGAAACAACAACTGGTGGTAATGCATTGAAATTTTATGCTTCAGTTAGAATTGATATTCGCAGATCAACTCAAATTAAAAATACAGAATCTGAGGTATTAGGAAATAAAACTAGAGTTAAAATAGTAAAAAATAAAGTTGCGCCTCCCTTTAGAACTGCTGAGTTTGACATCATGTACGGCGAAGGAATTTCTAAAATTGGAGAAATAATTGATTTAGGTGTTGACTACGAATTAATAAAAAAATCTGGATCCTGGTTTAGCTATGGGGATTCCAAAATTGGACAAGGTAGAGACGCTGTTAAAAAAGTTCTATTAGAAAATCCTGACTTATTAGATGAACTTGAAGAGAAAATTATGGACACTTTAAAAGCTCTCAACTAATTTAATTAAATGACAATCATTTTAATGGGTGTGAGTGGATCTGGTAAATCCACATTAGGTAAAATTCTTGCTAAAAAACTTAATGGTTTTTTTATAGAGGGAGATGAGTTGCACCCAAAAAAAAATATTCAAAAAATGTCAAATGGTGTACCCTTAAATGATAATGACAGATATTGTTGGTTAAAAAAAATTAAAAATAAAATATTATCATTTAATGAAAATGAACAATTAATCGTCGTTTCTTGCTCCGCACTTAAAGAAAAGTATAGAAAAATAATTCAAGGTGAAAAAGAATTTTTTTGGATTTTTTTATTTTCAAAATATAAATTAATTTATGATAGGATTAAAAAAAGAAAAAACCATTTTATGAGTGAGAAACTATTAAAATCTCAATTTGAAGATCTTGAAATTCCATCATATGGTCTTCATATTAATGTTAAATATAAGATAGACACAATTATTGAAAAGATAATTTTTAATATTAAAAATGATTAAAAAAAATACTGTAGGAGTTTTTGGTTTAGGAAATATGGGAGCTGGACTTGCCAAAAACTTCATAAGAAATAAAATTTCTGTCTCAGTTTATAATAGAATTACAAAAGCTGAAATGAATATTATACCTGATTTCTTAAAAGAGTATAACTCAAAAAATGTATTGGGATTTACTAATATCTGTGATTTTGTCAATTCTTTAAAAAGACCCAGGATAATACTATTATTAATTCCATCTGGAAATATCATTGATGAAAGTATTTATAACTTAAAAAAACTTTTAAATAATAATGATATAATTGTTGATTGTGGAAATTCATATTTTAAAAATTCAAAAAATAGATCAGAAAAACTTTTAAAAAAAAATATATTTTATACAGATTGTGGAATTTCAGGTGGACCAAAAGGTGCGGAAAATGGTCCATCCATCATGATTGGAGGATCAAAAAAAACTTCTATTAAATTAGAAAAGTTGTTTAAAAAAATTTGTGCTAAAGATATTTCAAATAATCCTTGTTGTGGATTTATGGGTGGTATTGGTTCAGGACATTACATTAAAATGATCCATAACGGGATTGAATACGCTGAAATGAAATTACTGACAGAGGTATTTACAATTTTAAAATTAAAATACAACTATTTAGAAATTTCAAAAATTTTTCATAAATGGAATAAAGGAAAAAATAAATCATATTTATTAGAAGCTACTAGAAAAATTTTACTTAAAAAAGATGTCAAAAAGAAGTACATTTTAGATTCAATTGATAATAAAGCAAAAGGTAAAGGATCAGGAAAATGGTGCGCAATTGAAAGTTTAAATTTAGATTTATACAATAGTCTTACTATTTCTTCTGTTTTATCAAGAAATATTTCCAACAAACCCAGATTATTTGCCGAAAGGAAAAAAATAAAATCATCAAATGATTTAAAACTTGAAGTATTAGAGGATGCATTATATATGGCAAGAATCATAAATCACTATCAAGGATTTGAACTAATTCAAGTAGCTAGTAAAAAATATAATTGGAAAATACAAAACTCGAAAGTATCAAAAATATGGTCAAATGGAAGTATTCTAAGTTCAAGTTTATTAAATGTAATTTCAAATCTTTTTAAAGAGAACCATAATCTTTTTGACATTGATTCACTATTAAATGACATGAAATTGAAAGAAACACAATTAAAAAAAGTTATAAAGTTCTCAGTTGACAACAATTTACCGATTGACAACTTTTCTTCTGCATATAATTTTTGGATGTCAATTACAACTGAAAATTTAAATTCTAACTTGATTCAAGCTCAGAGGGATTTTTTTGGAAAACACGGTTTTTTAAATTTAACTAATAATAAAGTGGAATCAGCTAATTGGATCTAAATATTTTTTTTCCAACTCTATTGCTTTTTGATTACTTTGAAGAGGGTCACTAATTAGACCATCTAAAATTATTTTTCTTATATGATTATTTAAATTTTCAATTTTAAAATTAAAAGTTTTTGGATTTACAGTTTCAAAAGTTTTCACTCTTAATTGACCAGGAAAACCATAGTTTATGTGCCAAGGGAATTTTCTTTTACAATCTAAAAAAACCATAGGAATTATTGGAATCTGATGATCAACAGAAATTTTAAAAGCACCTCTTTTAAATGTATTCAACAAAAGCTTATTATCTAAATAATTTCTCTCAGGAAATATACATACATTATATCCATTTTTAATAACTTCCTTTGCTCTGACATAAACATTTTTCCTGCTTTCAGTATCACTTCTATCAACTAGTATTGCTGCTCTTTTATAAATAAAACCAAAAATAGGAATTTTACTTAGTTCTTTTTTACCAACAAATACAAATGGGGTTTTTGAAACTCTAAACATTATAAAGGGGTCTAAGTAACTCGTGTGATTTGAAACTAAAATGTGAGAAATATTTTTTGGAAATGGTTTCTTGTATTCTATTCTTAAATAAAACCCACAACCAAATAATACAAATGGTGACCAAATATATCTTGCAATCCAAAAAATTCCATTATAACCTTTTTTCAAAAAACACAAAGATGCTAAGATTGGAAACAATATTAATACTGGAATAGAAGCTAAAATATAAAACCAAGCTCTCCATAATATCAAAAAAAACTTTTGAAATATTAAATACATAATTCAAAAATAAAGAATTGATCTTTATTACATAAAAAATAATTTTTACATAAATTTATATAATTATGAAAAGAATACTCACAGGAATTCAAAGCTCAGGTATACCTCATTTAGGAAATATACTTGGAGCAATTCAACCTTCGATTAAATTATCTAATATAACTAAATCAGAATCATTTTTATTTATAGCTGATTTACATTCATTTACTCAAATTAAAAATGCTGATGCTCTAAAACAAAACACTTTTGAAACAGCCTCAGCCTGGTTAGCTTGTGGTGTAGATACTGAAAAAACAGTTTTTTACAAACAAAGTGATATTCCCGAAGTTACAGAATTATCTTGGTATTTGAGTTGCTTTTTTCCATATAACCGATTAAAACTCGCTCATGCATTTAAAGACAAGTCCTCCAATTTTGAAAATGTAAATTGTGGTTTATTTACTTACCCCATGTTAATGGCAGCAGATATTCTATTATATGATGCAGATGTTGTACCAGTAGGTAAAGACCAATTACAACATATTGAATTTACTAGGGATATTGGAATTAAATTTAACAATCATTATGGTGAAATATTTAAAATACCTGATTCCATGACAACTAAGGATGCCGACTATATTCCTGGAATCGATAACCAAAAAATGAGTAAATCAAAAAATAATGTCATAAATATTTTTGATAATGATTCTAATTTGAGAAAACAAATTATGAGAATCCAAACAGATTCAAAAAATATAAATGAACCTAAAGACTATAGCTCATGTACTATTTTTAAAATATTTAGCTTAATTGCAAGTGAATCTGAAATATTTGAAATGAAAAAAAATTACATTGAAGGTTCAATCGGATACGGAGACGCAAAGAAGTTGCTTTTTGAAAAAATCAAATCTAATTTTAAAAATGAAAGAGAAAAATTTAACGAATTTAAATTGAATCCTGAGGAAGTTGAGTCCAAACTTAAAATTGGATCAGAAAAAGCCAAATCCGCTGCAAAAAAAACACTCAAAAGAGTAAGATCAAAATTAGGTTATTAGCTTTTAATAATAATTTTACTACCTTTATTTTATGGAAATAACATCTTGTTTGAAGGAATTATTAACCAAATATGAATGTGTAATAATACCTGACTTTGGCGCCCTTCTAACTAGATATACCCCCTCTTCTATTGATACTAATTCAAATTTATTTTCTCCTCCAAAGAAAGAAGTTTCTTTTAATAGTCTCCTTTTTAAAAATGATGGTATTCTAACAAATTTTTTTGCAAAAAAATATAATCTAAATTATGAGAATGCATTAAGAAATATAAATTTACAAGTTAATTTTATTAAAGAGCGAATTAAAAGTTTACCTGTCATCATTGAAGGCGTTGGAGAATTTTCATCTGATAAAGAAGAAAAAATAATATTTAATCCTTACAATAATTTTAATTTTGAATTAAATTCTTTTGGATTAGAACCTTTCAAAATAGATATTTTAAATTCAGTTAATTCAAGAAATAACTCTAACTTTGTAAATATGGAAACCAATAAAAACGAACCATTATCATTTGAACCAGGGAAAGTTTCTTATAAATTTTCTCCACTGAAATATGTTGTAATATTTTTGGTAGTAATTTCAATAGGAATATTAAGTTTTTATTTCATTAACGATTACATTAATGAAAAAAGAATAGCCTCAACTAAAGTGGCTCAGGAAAAAATTAAAAATAATGTACAGAAAGCAACTTTTGATCTTGGATCTTTAAATACTATTCCAATTGAAATAAATTTAAAAGAAAAAATTTTAACAAGCTCTAATCCGTTCTACTCTGTAATCGCTGGAAGTTTTAGAAATGAACAAAATGCAATAAAACTACTTAACCTTCTATTAAATCAAGGTTATGATGCTGAAATTATAAACTCCACTTCTAATAATTTATTCAGAGTTGCATATGGTAAATTTAACTCTAAAAAGAAAGCTCTTAATCTTTTTTATTTTGTAAGATACACCCTTGAGGAAGATGCATGGTATTTAGAAAATTAAATTTTATAATTTATAAATCCAATCCTTAGGATTAATTGGAAGACTAGATTTAAAAATACTAAATTTTAGTAAGCTTTTCCCTGTTGACGGGTTTGTAAAAACTTCTCCGACAGATTCTTTTGATGAAACTTTGTCACCCTTTTTAACATAAACTTTTGACAAATTACTATATGATGTTATATAATTTCCGTGTTGAATTAAAACTGTAGGATTGCTACCTTTAAAAGTTAATATAGACATAACATAACCATCAAAAATTGCTCTAACTGTCTCATTTTGTGGAGTTGCTAATGTTACACCATTACTTTTTATTATTGTTGTTTTCACAACAGGGTGTCTTTGTTTACCAAAAGATTGAACTAACAGCCCTTTTTCAACTGGCCAAGGTAAATTACCTTTATTTGAAAAAAAGTTTTCCGAAATTAATTTTGCCTCTGGAGTCAAACTAAACTCATTTATATTATTAATTCTACTTTTTTTATTTGATTCATTAATAGCTATTCTAATTAATCTTTGTATTTCATTTTCTAATAAATCTGCTCTCTTTTGTTTTTTGTTTATTTCATTTTTGAAAGATTTTTCTTTTCTCTTTAAAACAGTAATTAATTTTTTTTGTGATTTTACATCTAGTTCATATCTATCTTTAATTAATTTATTTTCATCTATAATTTTGTCAATTGAAATCTTCTGCTTATTCAACTCAAAGTTTAAATCTTGAATATTTTTTGATTTGATTTTAATTTTTTCTGCCTGTTTTTTTCGGTATTCAGCAAATTGATTTATATAATTAGATCTTTTATAAGCTTGTGTAAAGTTTTTTGATGAAAAAATAAACATTAACCTATTTATCTCAGACTTACTTTTATATGACTTTAAAATAAGCTTAGCATATTCATCTTTTAATTTATTTATATCACTTTCTAACTTCCTGATTTCGTTAATATTAGATTTTATGGATTTTTCCAAATCATTTACTTGATTATTACTTACATTAATTAATTTTTTCTTAACATTAATTTTAAAATTAAGATCCTCCAATTCCTCTAATGTTGATTTTTTTTTCTTCTGATTTGAGAACAATAAATTATTAATTTTTAAAATTTCATTTTCTAATTGTTTTTTTTGAGTTTCTAATTTTTCTCTACTAGTTATTTGAGAGAAAGAATAAAAATATAAGCCTAAAAAAAGTGTTATTAGCAAACAATAATTAGGCTTAGAATTAGAATAAATCATTAAGAATTAATTTTTTATATCCCTCAGGAATTTTAAACGGAATGTTTAGTTTTTTAGGTAAATCTATTTTTTCAAAATCTAATTCAATTTTTGTAATTTCATTATCGTCTTCAAAAATGATATTTACAATTTTAGGGTAAGATTTGTAATTTATTTTTTGATATCTTAAATATTTAATTGTAATTTTTTTTCTTGAGTTTTCAAAATCAATAACTTGCTGATTCATTAAAAAAGTTTTAGGATCAAACGAATAAACATAATTGAATTTTTTATTAGGACTTAAATAAGATATTTTATAAAATTTTTCATTATCAACTCTATCAAATTTAATTTTTTCGAAATCACTCAATGGACTTCCAACGAATAAATTTTTAATAGTCTCAAACTGAACATTAAAACCTAAATAAGTATTTAAATTTTCAAGATCTTCTTCGAAAAAATTCTTTTGGAATTTTTCAAAAAATTTAATTTTTTTATCAGTAATTAAAAGTTTTGCTATTGGAACTAACATATTGGCGCTAATCCAAAAAGCTTCTTTATCTATTATCCTTAGATTTAAATTAACTTGATAATTTGATATCTTATTTTGAAAATTTACTCTGATATTTGATCTGAAATTTTTAAATTTTGGTTTTAATTCATTTATTTTACCTATTAAATTTTTATTATTTAAATTTTTGATGGGTGAACCATCTGGCAAAACCTTAACTGATTTACAAGAAAAATTAATTAGTACTGAAAAAATGATCAATACAAGTATTAATATTTTTTTTTGAAGACTAATTTTTTCCTGTACTTCCAAAGCCTTTTTCATCTCTTATTGAATTTTCAAGTTTTTCGGTTAATGACCATTTGATTGTTTCGTGTTTAGATACTACCATTTGCGCTATTCTATCTCCAGGCTGTATCGAATATGATTTTTTAGATAAATTTATTAGAATTACTTTAATCTCACCCCTAAAATCTGAATCTATAGTGCCAGGTGAATTTAAAACACTGATTCCATGCTTAGCTGCTAAACCACTTCTTGGTCTTATTTGAGCTTCAAAGCCTTTTGGTAAAGATATTTTTAAACCAGTATTAACAACTTTTGTTTCAAGTGAATCTATATTTATTTTGGAATCAGTAAAAGCTCTTAGATCCATGCCAGCAGAGTTATCTGTTTGATATTTTGGCAACTCGTATGGAGATAAATTAATGACTTGGATTTTTACCATTCTGAATAAATTAATTAAAAATACAAAAAGTAAATATTACACGTTAAAAATGTGAATAAACAACTAATTTTTAAGTGCCTCTGCACCTGAAACAATCTCTAAAATCTCATTTGTGATTGATGCTTGTCTAGCTTTATTATATGTTAATTTAAGTTGATCTCTTAAATCTTTTGCATTATCAGTAGCTTTGTGCATTGCAGTCATCCTCGCTCCATGTTCGCTAGCGAAAGATTCTTTTATGGCCTTAAAAAGTTTAATTCTAATAGAACTCGGCAATAATGTTTCTAAAATTGAGTCATAGGAAGGTTCAATTATATAGTTATTATTAATTTTTACTTTATCCAAATTCTTAGTTGAATTAATTGGTAGTAAAGTTTCGAATTTAACAATCTGAGTTGCCGCATTTTTAAACTGGTTATATGTAATAAAAACTTTATCGTACTTATTATTTAAAAAGTCATTAATTATACCATTTGCAATTTTTGAAGTGTTTTCAAAAGTTAAATTATCATACAAAGAACTTTCATCTTTACTTATTTCAAATTTTTTTGATAAACCTTCTTTACCAACTTTTCCAATAGAAATTATATCAATTTTTTTGTCTGAAAGCTCAGCTGCTTTATTTATAGTAGATTTAACTATATTTGAGTTAAAGGCACCACATAAACCTCTATTTGAAGTTATAGTAATAATAAGAATTTTACCTTTGTTTACATTTGAAAAGAAAGGATGTGATAATGTTTCATCAGAAAAACTAACTAACTTATCAATTAAATCTGATATTTTTTCAGAATATGGTCTCATTGAAACTATACTATCCTGAGCTTTTTTTAATTTTGCTGCAGAAACCATTTTCATGGCATTAGTTATCTGCATTGTCGATGAAACTGAACTAATTCTATTTCTTATTTCTTTTAAATTAGCCATGTTTTAAACTAGCTCTTTAATTATCTTGTTAGATACAGTGGTTAATACTTCGACTATTTTTTCATCAAAAACTCCAGATTTTATTTTGTCAAGCACTTTTTGATGATTGGAGTTTAATTCTTCAAGGTATTTTTTTTCAAAATCTTTTACTTTTTCAACTGGTATTTCTTTTAATAAATTATTTGAACCAGCATATATCATTGCGACTTGATCCTCGACTTTGAATGGATCATTTTGTGCTTGCTTTAAAATTTCAACATTCCTTCTACCTTTTTCAATAACTCCAAGTGTGGCAGCATCAAGATCAGAACCAAATTTGGCAAAGGCCTCTAACTCTCTATAAGCTGCTTGGTCTAACTTTAAAGTACCTGACACTTTTTTCATGGGTTTAATTTGAGCGCTTCCTCCTACTCTAGAAACAGATATACCAACGTTAATGGCTGGGCTAACACCGGAATTAAATAAATCTCCATCTAAAAATATTTGACCATCAGTAATTGAAATTACATTGGTCGGTATGTATGCTGACACGTCACCAGCCTGAGTTTCGATTATTGGCAAAGCAGTTAAAGATCCTCCACCTTTTACTAAAGATTCTAAAGATTTCGGTAAATCGTTCATGGACTTTGAAATATTGTCATCATTAATGATTTTAGCTGAACGCTCTAACAATCTTGAGTGCAAGTAAAAAACATCTCCTGGGTAAGCCTCCCTTCCTGGTGGACGTCTTAATAACAGTGAAACCTCTCTATAAGCAACAGCTTGTTTTGAAAGATCATCATAGATAATGAGAGCTGGTCGTCCAGTATCTCTAAAGTATTCTCCAATAGCTGCACCAGCAAAAGGAGAAT
>MDSW01199248.1_pt1 | contig 23398 bp, 21 predicted proteins | sample 811171 | NCBI WGS metagenome assembly MDSW01 (sample SAMN05326641, study PRJNA326480) | marine metagenome | isolation source: seawater | place: Atlantic Ocean: North West | collected 2012 | reverse complement strand
CATCATTTGAACCACCATCAATTACAATATACTCTAAATTCGGGTAATTTTGGTTCAAAATAGAAACAATACAACTTTCAATAAAATGAACGTTATTAAAAACTGGAGTTATTATTGTTATTTTAGGAAAATTTTCTCCCATTTTGATTTAATCTTTGATTTCTAACCCTACAGCTTAATTAATGATTGCTATCGATTAATTGATGAATGAAAAATATTTATAATTTTTTCTTCATATTTTGCATGATTATAATTTAGCAATCTATCATAACCAAGTTGCCCTTTTAGCTTTTTCAATTCATCATCTTTTAAATACATTATCATTTTATTTGCAATGTCAACTTCATCATGTGGGTCAAAAAGAAGCCCTGCTTCTCCAACTTGTTCTGGTAAAGCTACAACATTCGAACAACAGACTGGAATTTTCAATGAAAATGCCTCATAGATGGGAAGGCTAATACTTTCAAAAAGCGAAGGCATAATTAAAAACTTAGATAGGGTATACAAATATGGTATATCTTCGTAGTCAACATAGCCTAAATATTTTACAGAATTATCTAGGTTGAGTGTTTTTATCTTATTAATGATATTATGATAATTATTATCTCTATTACCAGTAAGCAATAAGTGCAAATCATCAAACTGCTCTTTCACAATAGCAAAGGCATCCAATAACTTAATATGATTTTTATGATACCATAATTGAGCTGGATAGTATATAAATTTATTTGGCAAATCATATTTGTTAATTATGTTGTTAAAATAAACCTTATCAACTCGATTATCTAATAACCTAGCCGGAGGCGGGGATTCTACTATTTTTACTTTCGATTCAGGCACTTTAAGAAATTTTTTTATATCATTTTTAACAAAGTAAGATTCACAAAGAATCTTATCAGCATGTTTCGCCAATTTTTTTCTAACAATATATCGTTTGAATAATTCATATTTTGTAAAAAATTGTGGGAAATATCGCTCTTGCATATCATGAAGAGTAAAAACGAATTTTTTATTTAAATAATAATGTGGATATAAAGTTGTGGTTGGAGATAAGAATAAGTCTATATCCTTAAAAAGGGATTTTTCCTCATCGCTAAAAAAAAAGGGCTTCCTAATCGAAAATAATAGTTGAAATAGTTTGACAAAGATTTGAAAAATATTAAAGGAAGGAGTTGTCAATTTTCTTTTAGAAAACTTATACTTATTAAAAAGACCTACTTCATCGTAGTAAAACAAAATAATGTCGTAGAAATTAGATCTATTCATAGCATCAAGAATAGATTCTGTATATTGAAACACACCGCCACTCATTTGACCAGCTGAAACGACTATTCCTATTTTCTTTTTTATGTTAATTGCCATCTAATCTTCATTGAGTGAGCAAATAGGCTTGGATTAAATGATACAAAATATTTATTAAATATAAGCCTGTGTAGCAAGCTCAAAAATCTTGATTCCCCATAATATACAGGCTTTTTATATTCAATTTTAGCCAACTTCAAGCCAAGTTTATCACCAATCTCAAGCATTTCACTAGGCCTAAAAAACCTTATGTGATCGTAATTGTAACTTTTAAACTTTTTGTAATTTTCTTTGCCATAACATAAGTTATCCATACTAATAACACTTCCTGTGAATAGAATTTTCAACCTGTCCAATAAATCAAAATAGAGTGGAACAGAGATTATTATTGAACCGTTTTTAGCTGTTATTTTAATTGCCTCCGAGATTAAAAATACTGGATCAAAAACGTGTTCTAGAACATCCAAGATTAATACTAAATCATATTTTTCATGAATATCAAAACCCTTAGTTATATCCTTTTTTAAAACATTGTAACCTTTCTCTTGCAAACTTTTAATTGCATCATCATTAATCTCAATACCAGTTACATCATATCCTTGATCAATTAAATAATGGCAGACTCCACCGTGACCGCATCCAATATCAATTATTTTTTCTTTCCCACCTAGTTCAGGAAGCATACTTTTTATTTTTTTAAAAGTATTACCTTTTTCATCTAATTTAGATAAGCTTTTATAAAAGTTATTGTAATAGTCTAAAAAAGAACTTCCATTACTAAAGTTTGAATTGTTTAAACTTTGCTTCATATGTTTTTTGTAATAACCCCAGATTGAATTATCTCATGAAGCGGTGTCAAGTTGATCTAACATTATCAAAATTGCATTTAATTAATTTGCATACAGCTAGGTAATTCATATCAAGTCTTCAATAAGGATATTAGAATTTGTTTCTAAGTCAACCAATTTAAGATTTAAAATATTATTTAAAATAGATTTGAATCTGCGTTTCATATAATGTCTTTCAATGTCAGGCAAATGACTTCAACCTCTAATTCTGATAGATCATAAAAAGTAGGTAAATTAATTCCCTCTTTATATACTTTATGTGCAATGGGCGTTTCAGTGCTTGGATACATTGGCATATCTGATATAGGATAAAAGTATGGACGCGAATCAATATTTTTAGCTTTAAGTTTTTCACATAACTTATCTCTCATAATTTCGGTGTATCCATCAATTTCAATACATACCTGCCAATAAACATTTTTTGCCCATGGAGCTTGGTAATTCAACTTTATTCCTTGGATATTCTTCAAACCTTGTTCATACCAATGCATGATTTGTATTCTTTTATTGATAAATTGGTCAATTCTTTCGAATTGAGCTAATCCTAGAGCTGCTTGTAAGTTTGTCATTCTGTAATTGTATCCTACCTCATTATGCCAATAACGCTTATTTTTGTCCATTGCATGATCACGAAGGTCTTTTAGTCTATGGTAAAGCTTTTCATTACTAGTTGTAATCATACCTCCCTCACCAGAGGTGATAATTTTATTCCCATAGAAGCTAAACACACCAACATCGCCTAAGCTTCCTACCTTTTCACCATTTATTTCAGCACCATGCGCTTCAGCTGCGTCTTCAATAGTAATTAGATTATGTTTTGCAGAAATTTCTTTAATCTTATCCATTTCACAAGGATGTCCATAAAGATGAACCGGTATAATTGCTCTGGTATTTTCAGTAATGGCCTCTTCAATTTTTAGAGGATCAATGCACAAGGTATCCTGTTGTATATCGACGGTTATAACTTTAGCCCCAGTGTATTTTACGCTATTAGCAGTTGCAATAAACGTTAAATCAGGTATGATAACGTCATCATCTTTTTTTATTCCCAAACCAACTAAAGCTAAGTGGAGTGCGTTGGTGCCATTCGAAGTTGAGATAGCATACTTTGTTCCACAATATTTTGCAAATTCCTTTTCAAATCTATCAATATATTTACCTAAAGAAGAGACCCACCCTGATTCAACTGCTTTAGTAACATAGTCAATTTCTCTTTGCGTAATCGAAGGCTTTGATACAGGAATGAATTCATTTAGTTCATTTAAGATACTCACAAGAAATGCTCCTAATAATTAATCTTTCTAAGCATTGATTTTAGTTTTGGATATACTTTTTTATAAAATGGAATTTTGTACTTTAGTAAAAACTTATTGTATTGTACACCGTTAACTTTTTGTTCTTTTACTTTTATAATTCCCACGTTAATTTTTTTTTGATACAATTCAACATCTAATGGATCATTTTTTCTTAGTTTATAATTTGTTGCGACGTCACTCGCTCCAATATGGTAAACAAGGGAACGATAAGGGTATAAAGTGTATTTATTTTCTAAGAAAGCAGATGCATACCACCTAATTGCCCATGAATCATTTACACCATCGATTTGATCTTTCAACATTTGTAAAAAGGGATATGAGTGTTTCCTATCAAACAAATATTCTAACTTTTCTTTTTTAATTCTAGATAATAATCTTTCACCATTATCATCAAAAATGCTCCAATCATCTTTCCAGGTTCCCCATCCTAAATTATCTGCTGTTTTGAGAAAATATGTATTCTCAGAGCCCTTACTTTTAAAATAACTATAACCATTAATTGATATTACATCAGTATTTTTTTCATAAAGTTGAAGTGCATCATTCATAAATTTTAAAAAATACTTTCCTGTTACTAAATCGTCCTCTAGAACAATTATCTTTCCATACTTGCGAACTATTTGACTCACACCACTTATTATATTTTTCGCCAATCCATAATTTTTTGATCTTTCTATTAATTCTACCTTTGCGAAACCATCAATAGTCTGTAAATAATTCCTTACTTTTAAAACAGCTTTTTGATGATTTTTATCCTTAGCTCCATCAGAAAATACGTATAGGTTACTTTTATCAGCTAGTTCATTTTCCTGGAGTGATTCTATTGTTTCTATTAAACAAGAACATCTATTATAAACAAATAGAGCTATAGGAGCTAACATTTCACTTTAGATTCCTAGACAATTTTCTTTTAGATAAAATATTGAAGTACAATTATTTCTGATACTACCAGGACTTAGTCCCCAAAAGTCTAGTCTTTTATAATTGTTTTTTTTTAAATATGTATATGCTTCTGAATAATCAGGTCTATTTGAATCATCAAAAATTATTACACCCATATCATTTAAAATTTTTGGCGCATTTATTGCACAATCATTACGAAATAGCCCATCAATTAAAACTATATCATAGTCACCTTCTAAGCTCGTATTTAATACGTATTCATCTTTATCAGATAGTGCGCTAATAATATTACAGTTTAACGATATCTTATCCTTAAGAATATCAATCCAATCATTATCATGTTCAATGCTTGTCACATTCTTAAAATATTTACTGAAAAATAAAGTTGAATAACCAGCTCCATATTCAAGTAATGTAAATTCTTTTGATAATCTTGGAATCAAAAAATCCATTGAAGAATATGTTAACCATGGTATTGGTTCATTATTTTTATTTCTAGGAGATTTAGAAAGCATACTAATGAAAAATCCTTTATCAAATAAATAGCCATCTGCAAGGACCTTACGGAGTAATAAGCTTTGTTTTAATTTTTTGGTTAGAATACCCATTATCTAATGCCTTCTATCATTTGCTGTTTTCAATTTTTTGATATTAAGTATAAATCTGTAATAACAATATAAATTAATTGACGTTATTACGATATATAGTAAGAGCTGGTTAATAACTATTCCGTTAATATCATATTTTTTTAAAAAGAATACTGCTCCAAAATACAATATTAGTAACGCTATAATCTGAATAAACAAAATAAAATGATTTACATATTTCTGGCTTTCATACTGCCATATGTCAATAAAAGAGCGAAAATTCCCGATCATCCACACAACCAGCATAAAAAATAACAATTTAATCTCTTTAATGTAATCTTTATGAATAAAAACACTTAATTGATCTTGATAAGATATAACGATTTCAATTAGAAAGTATAAAGAAAGCAGAAATACTGGAAAAGCAATCAGCGAAAAGGATGTAGCCTTCTTTACAAGGTTATTTGCAACCTGATATCTATCATCTTTCTTCGATCTTAAAATATTTACAATTCTTGGCGTGTATGCTTTAAAAAAGGAGCCAGACAGAATTGTCAACTGTGAAATTATGGTATTGTAGTATGCAAATACTCCAAAAGTTATTGTGTCAGAGTATGCTCCAACTACGATAAGGTTTGCTTGAGTTTGGAATATTCCAATAATATGTTTTGTTAAAAAGACTGAAGTTCGCTTCATTATTGAAATAGATTTTTTAAACGAAATAGAGGAAATTATAAAATACTCTTTTGACAAATACAGAGCAAAAATTCCTGAAAATATCATAGAAACTATTCTAGCGATAATGATTATAAATAATATGTCAACCTCAAAACCATTAATAAAACTTGTATTTTTAATTGTTAGTAAAGAAAACAGAAAGATTAATGATCCAATTATGTTTATAGTTGTGTTCTTTACAGGTTTTTCAATAGCATTAAAATAGGTGCTTATTACAGAAGTCATACTACTTGTAAATACAGTAATTGGAATAAATAATAATACATTTTTGATTAAATGATATTTTTCAAATGATGATACTAACCCATTCCCAAAACTAGTTTTTAAAAATATCGCTATAACTAAAATTGCTGTACTTAAAATAAAAATAATAAATAGACTATTTGATAAGATAACTTTTTTGTCTTCATGAAGTAGCTTCATAATTCCTGAAGTAAAACCAAAAATTGTAAAAACTCCAAGCATATCACAGATCAAAAAGAATATTACATATACTGAATAATTAGAGGGATCTAAGAGGTTCCCTAAAAGTAAAATATTGAAAAGTCCTATTCCCTTCCCAACTAGTGCTCCACTGAAGTAAACACTAAAATTTTTTAAAAATCTTGATTTCAAAAAATGACCAAGTTGATACTTCCAATTAACTATTTACTTTCATAAAAAAGTTTATCTATAATATTTATAATATAATCTAACCTGCCATCATTATGGGTATTGCATTTATGGGATAGGTTATCTTCTAATGAGTTGATAAAAAATTCTGAAGGCATATCAACGTAAATATCATCATTTGCTTTTTCAATTCCATTTTTTAATTCTAAAATTTTATAAATCACTCTAGAATTAAATCCCATTTCAAATGCTGAAAGACTGCTTGTTGAACATATTGAAAAACAGTAACTAATGTCTCTATTTTTTAGTAGATATAATTCAGAGTTTAAGCTCTTTCCTAGGTTTATTAACTTATCATCAAAAATAGGTTTTAAAATATTATACTCCGTTTCATTTTCTTTAGGATGAGGTTTATAAAAAAATTCGTAATCTTGAAAATTATTATAAAGTTTTTGATAGAATGATTTAATAATTAAAATATACTTTTCTCGATTATTTTTTAGATAGGGCCACTCTGTAAACCTACCTCCAAAAATCAGTATTTTTTTGTTAGGATCAATTTTATCTAAACTAGGTAGAGTAATTACGTTTTTAATTTTTTTTGAATTATTTCTATATATAACATTGAAATGAGGGTTTAAAATCCTAAAGTGCCAGGCATGCTTATTTGATGAGATAATTTCTTTCAACACAATCAATTTACTACCTGAGAGAATGTTCAATAAATTGTAATAGAACATCCTAATTAAAGATAACTTTAGATTGTTTTTCAAATCATTACTTTCGAGCGTTTGAATTAGAATTACCTTATTAAAACAACTAAGTAAATAATTTGACACAAATTGTGATTTGTCATGTGAAATAAATAATGAATCTCTAAAGTCAATATCACTAATTCTTTTTCTAAGTTTATATACAAATTTTAAAGATCTTAAAATTCTCGGAGAATAAATAGGAATTTGATCCCTGGGAATCTCAATTATAACATCTGAATAGCCGTCTAGAATTTCTTTGTATTCCTTTAGTTTATCGAAGTATCGACCCTTTACAACTATTGAGGTAATGTTGAATTTCCCACTGCCATTTATTAATGGTATGAGTCTTGAAAAATATGCTAAATCATATGTGTGCCCAATATATAAGACAATATTCTTTTTTACTTTGTACATCGAACTGATTTATGTTTTGTCATGTACAAATTTATGATGCATTCTTATGACAACTACAGGAACTTGTTTAATTCCAAGTTGCTGTGCAATACATAATCGGTGGTTACCTGAACCATTAAGTATATATTCTCCATTTCTGGTTACTGAAACTCTGATTTCATCATACCACGTGTTAAACTTATTATAAGAGCTTACTCCTAACTCTTTTTGAGTTTTATAACCGTTTTTCTTTATTTTTTTGGCTAATTCCAAAATATTACTATATTTTTTTTTAGTCAATTCCTCTGCTTTATTTCGGCTCACCCCCATACTCGCCATAAATTTTTTTACAGTAAAGTCATAATCTGTAAGTTTTTCAATAGAATAGGATTTATTTAAAAGTTCATCAACGACTCGATACTGGGGTCTATCTTTTATGCTCGCTATGCTTTTATCCCAGTCACCATTTTGTATATAATAAATACTTGAGAATAGTCTGACAGTATCAAAAAATTTTATCGACTCAGGATTAATCCATCTTATCTCTCTGGGGAAATATCTTAACCCTTTATTTTTACTTTTAGGGAAATAGATATTATTATCATATCTATATTTTGATATTTTATAATCAATAAGATGAACAGAGTGTGGAAGTTTATTCCATAATATCTCTCTAATCCTGAATAATATGTTTTTCAGTGTATTAATAATAATTAATTAAAATCAATCAGACTTCACACATAAAAAGGTTTCTCTTTTCATCTGGTTTTTGATTATGAGATAATACTTGCAATGAATTAACTTTATTAAACCCAACTCCTAGTAAATAGTTTTTCAACCATTCATCAGGATTGTCACCCATGCTTGGGATTTGGTTTTCAAATAAAGGGTTGCCCGCATAGTCAATTGGATAAGGAAAATCAAAGAATAATTTGTGTTTTGTCTTCTTTACAATACTTTTAAATATTTCTGTTGCTTTATCGAAACCATGCACCTTAATCATATGATGATGGATTGATAAATAAATAATATTATCAAAAGTTGGTACTTTTTTAATTGACTCAGCATCAATTGGATAGTAGAGAAAAGATGCATTTGTAATGTCATGTTTTTTTTGAACTAAGTTTGCTTTTTTTAAAATTAGTTTATCTTGATCTAATCCAATTACAAAATAACCTCTTTGGGAAAGTTTTAGTGAAAAATATCCTGAGTGGGACCCGATATCGAGTACACTATGACCTTCTAATTGAGCCTCGATTAAGTTTAGTCTATCTTCTACATTTCTTTTACTTTTGGTATTTGACCACTTTCCCAATTCCATAGGCTGATAATTACTGTAGAAAGTATGTATGAGGTACAGTTTTATTTTATCTGAAATTGTAATTCCAATTTTTTTTGAATTGAGTAAAAGCAGATTATTTATAACGCTTTTTATTAAGCTAAATATTTTTTTTAGTATGAATTTCATTTGTCCTTAAAATTAGGTTTGATTTAAAAAGTTACTGATATTCTTTCTCTATCAGAGTCAAGCCTTGTAAAATAACTATTTTCATGATTCATCATGTGAACTCTTTCCTGAATTTTGTTACTAAAAAATGCAATCCTATATTGGTTTTCTTTAAGAGTCAAAGGATTAACTAACTCGGGGAAGCTGTTATTTTCTTCATAAGATAATTCATGAAATGAAAAGTATTTAAAAAGTGCTTCATAGACGTCTCCAATACAACAGTAGTCTATATAAATATCACCTCTCTCACGACATTTTTCTAAAATTGATTTAAATACAGTTTTCAAATCTTTCATTTCTCCATATATATCAATGATTCTTGTTGCAAAAAAATGGGTAGGGGCTAGCCTTACTCTTTTAACAATAATGTGTGAAAATTTATCTTCGGTATTTATTTTGCACCTCTCGTAATTATCAGTCTGAAAATTGTTAAACTTCCATTTTAAAAAACCCTCATCTCTTACAGAAGTATTTAAATCGTTTAAACTAAACTTTTCTAGTATTTTTTTATTAGATAATTCATTATAAAAATTATGCTCATCAAAAAATAAAAAGTTATTTTTATCTTTGTGATTCAAAAAGTTTGATTTCCAGTACTCTATAAATTTTATGTAGTCTGAATTGATAACTCGAACATACTTTTGTCCTAAAAATTTAAAAAGGTTAAAACCTTCATCTTTGTAAAACCCACCAACATTTTTAGTGAATCCATAAACGCCAAAAACTCCATCAGTATTCCTAGCATTTAAATAGCAATCTTTACCTAGTCCCTGTTTTCTGAATTTTGGTAACGTAGCCGCGTTAACTCCCCATCTCATTGGATATTTTTTCCCTAAAATTTGAATCTCAGACTTTATGAAAGAGTAACTAGCAACTATGTCTTTATTATATAATGCAACGAAGCTATTCATAGAATAGCCATTATATAAATAATGTTTTATAAATCTATGGTTTACAAATGGACTAGTAGAACCATAGGTTTTAGAGTAAAATTCTGATAATTTGTTTAGATCATCAATATTTGCTCTTCTTACTTTGTATTTATTTATATCTAATCCTGAAAGTATTTAAAAACTGTTGTTAAGATCATTCTTCCACATATTTGGTTTAGATTTAAATCTTTTTCTCTATCAATAGATTCCACACCATGATAATAATCACCACGGTATATAACCATATCTGCAAATTCAATATGATCTTCAATTAAATATTTTTTTTCCCCTTTAAAAATAAAAGCACCGCCGGTATCAAAATCAATATTTTTTTCAGTTAAAGCGAGATAAACAACATGGGATCTATCATCAACGTCCTCCTGATTGTACTCACGGTGAGTTGACATAAACCCTCCTCCAGTAGGATACTGTATGACATAACTCATTATAAACCTATTTTTATTATAATTTTCTTTGCTACCTATATCTCCATAGTTACTGCCTTTATTTGAGAGAGCACGTAAAATGGATATTTGTTTTTTGTTTATAGATTCAAATACTTTATCGTTATTCCATGGAAAGAACATAAAATATCTATTTAATCTACTGGATGCGTTAAACTCTCCTACATCTAACCTTTGAAAATCAAGCGAGTTTCTCTCGTAATTTCCAGAAACTTTTATTTCATTTTCAATATTGTGTTTTGTTTTGATATGCTTGACTAGTTTTTTCACATCTGATTTTTCATTTAAACCTCTAATAATAGCCCATCCATTTTTGTGTACACATTCCTTAATATGATGTATCTGACTAATTACATCTTCAATTTTATTTAAATGTAAAATATTTTCCACAGGTATATTTTTAACTTATAATTTTTTGATTCTAATTTGCTAATCTGATCGAACTATTTCATAAGGAACTTTAGATTTAAAACAACTAAAATCTATTTATGATCGTTTTAAAAGGGCATAAATATTACGTAACATAATTGCATAGTGCTTAATTAGTAGTTTTTCTCTGTTTTATTAAGTATTCCATAATCTCCCAATCAAACATATCATCAAGGTCCAGAGAATCTTCTTTACTCATAAAGTAAGGTAAGATTTTATCTCCAAACATACTATTTTTTTCCATTAAACACTCATAAGTACAGATATATATTGCTGCGCCATTCCTAGCATAAAAAGTAGGTTTTTTTTGCCGTAAATTCATTTTTTCATCATACTTAAGATATGGCTCTAATAAGTTATCCTTTGTAATTCTCATTATTGAAAATGGATTCTCATTATGCGGCACCTCAGTAACACTTACGAGAGAGTCACAATTACTTCCTGAAAATAAATTAATTGCCTCCTCTATATGCTTTGTTGTTCGCAATGGGGATGTAGGCTGCAGAACGATAACTTGATTAGGAAAATAATTTTCTGTGCTGATTTTTTTTATTGCATGCTGAATTACTGGTAAACCTGGCGATGAGTCATCTGCTAGGTTAGCTGGCCGAATAAATGGTACTTCCAGGCCCAATTTTAAACCAACCTCTCTTATTTCTTCATCTTCAGTAGATAGGATAACTCGATCAATTAAATTACTGCATAAAGCAGCATTAGCAGTGTAATGCAAAAGTGGCTCCCCATTTAGTTTTCGTATATTTTTTCTTGGGATGCCTTTTGAACCTCCTCTAGCTGGTATAATGCAAACTATATTATTCTTTGAAATATCGTTTTCTTTTTGATAGTGAACCATTCTGTCTAATAAGTTTATCATTTTTTAATTCAAACATTGGATTTTTACCTACAACTGGTAGATCATTACAATCTATTCTAGCAAGTAAATGCTTATTTTGATATGTGATATTTTGCTCTCTTTCCATTGTGAAAGCAAAATCATAACCTGCTCTATTAACAAGTTCGGCATGAATCTCTTTAACTGCGTGTTTGTTACCTAAAGGATAACTGAAAAAATTAATACTATCTCCCAAGAGCTCTTCAAGTATTCTCTTGCTTATTTTTAAATCATCAATGACCTCAGTACTAGATAATTTACCGAAAGGAACATGAAAATGACCATGCGATCCAATACATGGCAAGAATTCATTCATCTCTTTTATTTGTTTTTCATTTATATACCATTCTTTAACAAAACTAGTTTCATCGGCAAATAAATTTTTAAACAAAATATTTATGAATTCATTACGATAATTTTCAGCTAGGAAATAATTGATAATATATTTTAAACAAGCGCTTTCATAATCGTCATACTTGTAGCTCGATTTTATCAAATCTTTATCTACTGATGGAAAGACAAGGTTTTTTAGTTTCATAAACACTTTTAATTCTTTTTTTATTGAAGTGTTAGAAATCTTTGCTTTAATAATATGCATTTTATGGGTTGGTATTGCTTTTCCTATTTCTAATGGCATAGTGTTGATAAAAAATGCAGCAGGAAAATTCTCTTTTTTCATTAGTTTAAAGATTACATCATAATGGCATAATAACCCGTCATCAAAGGTGATGATACAATAATTATCATTATTTATTTCTAAGTGACCTAGGTCTGACAACCCAATTAATTTAAAATTGCTTTTAAGAAATCTAACATGCACTAAAAAATCCTCAAGGTCAAGACCATTGACTCCTTGATATTTAAATTTTGGCATTCCAACATAATGATAGTTTACAGCTAATAGTGACATTAGGTTTATTATAGCATTTATATTTGGTATTAATTAATAAGTAATTGTTTTTTGAATTTTCCAATTACATTTTGATAAAATACTTGCAATTTTTTTACCAGCACTTCCATCACCATAAACAGGCTCTGATTTATAAGGTCCATGATTAATTTGTCTATCAATTGCTTGGTAAATCATTTTTTTATCATAGGGCACATCTAAAACATTTTCCCCACGTTCACGCATATACTGTCTGGATCCTATATTTACTACAGGAGTTCCAATAAAAGCTCCTTCTCGAATACCGCTAGAAGAGTTTCCAACTAAGCAACTTGTTTTTTTCATTAGGGTTATATAATGATCTATTGGAAGATTCTTATAAAAGTGCATTTTATTATCAAAACCATTTTCTCGCCATTTTCTAATTCCTTTAGAAATATCATCTGAGCCTGCGTCAGCGTTTGGCCATAAAATTATTGCAGGTAAAGCTGCTTCTCGAACTGCTTCTAGAGTCATTAGTATTTGTTTTTCACCTTCTCCATATTCTGTTGTAACTGGATGTTGTGAAACTAGAATAAAAGGGTCGTTAATGTCAATTTTATCGCCCACTCCATCAGATAAAGATTGATTTAAATTTTTAACACCATCATTTAAAATATTAGCTACTAAGTCAATCCGTGGACAACCCACATTATAAACATCTTTTTCTCTCTCACCTAGTTTTATTATCCGTTCCTTAGCTTCTTCACTAGCAGGAAAGTGAATGTGTGCAAATTTTGTAACAGCATGTCTAATACTTTCATCGATTGTTCCACTCACTTCACCACCCATAGTATGAGCTATAGGTATATTCATATATGCTGATGCCAAAGTCGTGGCCATAGTTTCAAAACGATCACCCACAGTCAATATAATATCAGGTTTAATTCGTTCAAAAATTGTAGGTAGCTCCATCAGCCCAACACCAGTAGATTTGGCCATTGTTGTGGGATTCTCTCCCTCAATAAGCATGAAAACTTCAGCTAGAGGTTCAAAACCATCTTCTTTAATCTGTTCCGCTACTGTACCGTAACGATCTAGTAAAGCCGATGCACCCAAAACCAGTTGCAACTCAAGATCGGGATGATTTTGAATTGCAGTCATGGCCGATTTAATGCTAGAATAATTTGCCCTTGATCCAATCACTACACAAATCTTTCTCATTTTTGTTCTAAATCCTTTGTCTTGATGTATTCATCTTTCAATATTTCAGTTTTAGTTTTGAGACCCAAAATACTTTTATATTTGGACGCTGATAATCCTGTCCCCGGTTTTTTGAACGCTAAATGTTCGTTTTTTAGAATTTCTCCTTTTTGAATATCCTTAGCAGCAACAATACTTTTTTGAAAAACTTCTTTCATTCCTTTCATTTGATTTGCAATTATATTTTTATCAGGTTTATTAGATAGCATTTTATTAATTGCTTTTACTCCACTAACCAGGTCAGTGAATTCTGGTGGCTCCATAGAATGTCTGGCATCACTACCGTACATTTGTCTACTAAACGTTAAATGTTTTTCAATAAGTACTGCACCTAAAGTAGCAGCAGAAAGTGCCGCATAATTGGTTATAGTATGGTCAGATAAACCAATTGGAAAATTATATCTATTTTGCATTTCTTGCATAATGTTTAGACCAACATTTTCATAGGTGCATGGATATTCAGAGGTGCATTGAAGAAGAGTTATTTTACTGTGAACCTTTTCTATGGTGTGAATTGCTTCATCTAGTTCTTCCCATGTACTCATTCCAGAAGAAAGAATAATAGGTTTTTTTGTTTGAGCAATTAAATCGATCATCGGAATATTAGTAACTTCTCCAGAAGGAATTTTATACCTCTTCATTCCAATACTTTCTAAAAGTTCAACAGCTTCATTTGAAAAAGGCGAAGACATGAACTCGATATTGCACTCATCGCACTTTGCCTTTAATTCTTCCCACTGGGTTCTTGAAAAACCAGTTCTAATAAAGTAATCATAACGTGGTTCTCCTATGAAAAATGGTGGCGCAGGCGCATTTTTCAGCGTTTCTGCTTCGGATATATGTGTTTGAAATTTTACAGCGTCAGCACCACATTCAGCTGCCAGCTCAATTAGTTTATAAGCATTTCCTAGGGAGCCATCGTGAACTGAACCTATTTCTGCAACTATTTGCGTTGACATGTTTTTATTTTGCTACATAGCATATTAGTATCACTAGATTAATTTTATTTTATAATATAGTAATAATTACTTTATTATCGTCCTTTATTTTGATCAGTAACCGCGTTTTTTAACTTTTTCCCAATCTGCTTCGACCATAGTTTTAACTAATTTATTAAAAGGCATTTTTGATTCCCATCCTAATAATGTTTTTGCTTTTGAAGGGTCTCCTAAAAGTGTATCAACTTCCGTTGGACGATAATATCTAGGATCTATCTCGACAATAACTTTACCAGTTTTTTTATTTATTCCGTATTCTTCCTCATTCTCACCAATCCATTTTATTTCAATTCCTAGCTCATTAAATGCTAAGGATGCAAAATCTCGAACGGAATATTGTTTTCCTGTTGCAAGAAGAACGTCATTAGGTTTATCTTGCTGTAACATCAACCACATTCCCTCGACGTATTCAGGAGCATAGCCCCAGTCTCGCATAGAATTTAAGTTGCCTAAAAGTAATTTTTCTTGGATGCCTTCTTTTATCCTTGCTGCTGCGCGTGTAATTTTTCTTGTAACAAATGTTTCACCCCTCCTCGGTGATTCATGATTAAATAAAATACCATTACAGGCAAATAAATCATATGACTCTCTGTAATTAACAATAATCCAATAAGCATACAATTTTGCCACGGCATATGGAGACCTTGGATAAAAGGGAGTTGTTTCTTTTTGTGGGATTTCTTGAACTTTCCCAAAAAGTTCGCTGGTAGACGCTTGATAAAATTTAGTGCTTGAATTCGTTTTTCGAATCGCATCTAGAAATCGCAGGGTACCTAATGCATCCACTTGGGCTGTGTAATCAGGTATTTCAAACGATACTTGGACATGACTCTGCGCTGCTAAGTTATAAACCTCATCAGGTTTGGTATGCTCAAGCAATCGATTAATATTGCTAGAGTCAGTGACATCCCCATGATGAAAAAAGAACCGGTCATTGTACTTTTTATTATTTATTATGTGATTGATTCTTGAAGTATTGAATGAACTACTTCGTCTAATAATTCCATGAACTTCATAACCCTTTTCAAGAAGAAGTTCTGCTAAATAAGAGCCATCTTGACCTGTGATACCTGTGATTAGTGCTTTTTTCATTTTTTGGTTTCTTTCTTATTTATTGGATTTTCTAGGAACGATTTCATTAATATTTTTTAATACCATTGGTATAATTGAAGACATTTTTTCTTCTTCTTCTTTGTATATCCTTTTCATGAACTCAAAAACAAAAGCAAATACAACCCCAAGAATAAGACCAAAAATACCAGCTAAAATAAGCTTCTGTTTTTTACTTGAGTCTGATCTATATATAGGTTCCTCTGGAGCATCTAATACAATTACATATGGTGCTTCATTTACTCCTTCAATCTTTATAGTTTCTAATTGTTGCTTTAGGGTTGTAAAAACACCTGTTAACACAGCAACCTCTCTGCTAAGTCTTTGCTGCTCTAATTGAAGTGCGGGAGAATTTTCAATCCGTCGGTTTCGATCTTTAAACACTTTTAGATTTTCTTCAGCTACCATAAGCTCTTTTTCAGTATCCGTAATTCGTTCTAAAATGAATTGTTTTGTTTCACTATTTTTAGATTGATTATACTTCCGTTGATGAGAATCTAATTCTTCAATAAGTGCTCTATTAACTTCTGCTGCAAACTTTGGGTCTGATGCCATAACACTTAAAGTGAAAATACCTGTTTGTGCATCCTCTGTTATACTAATCATTTTAAGAAAATTATCGACTGCCTTTGATTCACGATTTCCAAAGCTTGCATCACTTTGATTCTTAACTTGGCTCAAAATTTGAAACAGAGCTTTTTGAGGGCCAAATTCAATTGTATCAAACTTTCGCTTTAACATCGAGCGAGCCAGAGTACGACTTTTGACAATTTCAGGATACACCCATACAGGCTTAGAGCCTGAAGAAGGTAAGGAGATCCCAAATTGAGCAGCAATGCCTGCTGCTTGGCTAATTTCTCCTCTCCCCGTTGAGGACATAATTTTAGCGGTGGATGTATAAACTGGCATTGAAAAAAACAGAGCATTTATAAGTGTAAATACGCATACAATTGTAGGCGTAATTATAATAATTTTGATCTGGCGGGCAACAGTTAGCAATATATCAGCGAATGAGATTACATCATCTTCTTGATTATATGTTTGGTTGATATCGTAATTCTTTTTTAGTTGGTCTGACATTAATTAATTATGTTTTTTTAAATTTTGGTTTGATGTGGTCTAGATAAAATTGTTGAGTTTTCTACGATCATTTAAACAGTTTGTTATTAATTAAAAATTAATGAAAAATATGATGGAGAATTGATTATTTCATAGTGTTTATTAATGATATTCACCACTTTTGTAATCGTTGTAATTTGAAACTAATCCATGTCCCAAGGATATTTTATCACTCCATCCCAGGACATTCAACCTAGTCGAATCCAATAACTTTCTTGGAGTACCATCTAGTTTTGAATTATCAAATTCCAAGACCCCTTTATATTGAATGATGTCTTTTATTTTTAAAGCAAGATCACGAATTGTAATTTCATTGCCAGATCCAATATTGATGAGAGATTTATCTTTATTGGCAGAAGGATTAAGGTCTAGTTTCTCCATTATAAAAATACATGCTCTTGCTAGATCATCTACATGGAGAAACTCTCTTAAAGGACTCCCTGTTCCCCAGAGATTAATTTTAACAGAATTAGGAACAATATTAAATGATGAATTATTAGCTGCAAATGAAAAATTATTTTTGTTCAATATTTTAATTATTTCATCAATTGAACTTTTACCGTCAATACCATTAATTGGATTTCTATTAAGATCTGCTTTTATGACATCCCAGTCATTATTCTCCAAAGCTTTCCCCAAATGTATTTTCCTGATTAACGCTGGTAAAACATGCGCAGTCTCTAAATCAAAATTATCATTTGGGCCATATAAATTAGTTGGCATAACCGAAATGAAGTTGGTCCCATATTGCAGGTTATAATTTTCACACATTTTTATGCCCGCAATTTTCGCAATAGAATAAGGTTCATTTGTTTTCTCTAACTCTCCTGATAATAGATATTCTTCTTTCATGGGTTGAGGGCAATTACGGGGATAAATGCATGAGCTACCTAAAAATAAAAGTTTTTTCACTCCAGATATGTAAGATTGATGTATAACATTATTTTGAATTTGAATATTGTCATAGATAAACTCAGCTCTGTATGTGTTATTAGCCATAATGCCACCGACCTTAGCAGCAGCAAGAAAAACATACTCAGGTTTTTCACTTTCAAAGAAATTTACAACTGCTTGTTGATTTTTGAGATCTAGTTGCTTTGAAGACTCCCCAACAAGGTTGGAAAACCCCATAATTTGCAACTTACGCCAAATAGCAGAGCCAACCATACCATTGTGGCCAGCTACATATATTTTTGAAGTGGTATTCAAATATTATGTTCCAAAATTTATAGTATATGACAATTTTACTATACAGAAAGAACTAATTTTGAAAAAGTAAAACTGTAATAAAAGAAATATAATCATGCTTATTCTAAATTATCCCAATACCAATCGCATGCTTTATTAAGTCCTTTCGAGACATCAAATTGCGGATTATAATTTATAACTGATTGAGCTTTTATGATAGATGCTCTGCTATGAGGAATATCTCCTTGACGCTTATGTCCATATATAGGATTAATATTTGCTATAGAGTCATCATATTTAGTTAAATTAAGTTTAAGCAAATTAAGCAACTCAATTAATGATGTATTCCCACCAAAAGCTATATTGAAAACATCCATTACTGCATTTGGGACTTCTTTATCTTTTAAGGTGCCCTTATTGACCGATTCATAGTATTTTCCAAGATTGCTCAAAAACTTGTCTTTTGTTATCAAAGCTGCTTTTTCATTCGCCTGTATTACATTATCAATATAGGTGAAATCTCTTGAATAAGTGCCATCTCCGTTAATAGTAGGCGGCTCATGGTTTATCAATTTTTTTACCCAAAGTGGAATAACGGCAGCATAGGCGCCATTAGGATCTTGGTTTTTCCCAAATACATTGAAATAACGTAATCCAATTGTCTCTAAATCGTATAGTTCGCTATACACTTTTGCAAAATATTCGTTAACTACTTTTGTTATAGCATAAGGGCTTAAAGGCCTTCCTATTTGATTTTCAATTTTAGGTATTTCTTTTGAGTCACCATATGTAGAAGAGCTAGCTGCATAGACAAACCTTTTTACTTTTTTGTCCTTTGCTGCGATTAACATATTTAGAAATCCATCAATATTAACAGAATTTGTTGTTATTGGATCCTTAATTGACCTTGGAACAGATCCTAATGCAGCCTGATGGAATACATAATCACACCCATTAATAGCCTTTTTGCAAGTGTCTAAATCTCGAATATCACCTTCTACAAAGTAAAAGTTATTATCACTATAAAAGGGTGCTATATTCTTTTTGTGCCCAGTGCTTAGGTTGTCGAGGCAGACAACTTCATTATCATTGTTTAAAAAGTATTCAACTAGATTAGAACCAATGAAGCCTGCACCACCTGTCACCAACAGCTTTGTATTTTTCAAGGTTAAATTATTTATATGTTTTAGTTTACTCATTTATAAAGTTTATTGGTACGCACTGAATGTTATAGAAGATTTTTGAAAATACCAGCTTGTATCAATAATTATTTTTCATTTTTTTCAATTCAGATAAATTTATCTTGACGCTAAGACAATTATTGATATTGTTTGAGCTAAATTGGAAAGGATTGAGGTCAACTCCTTTGCATATTCTGTTACATTAAAGGGCTCTTGTTCTTTTTTCATACCGACAGTTATTACGGAACCGTCTTTAACCTTCCTATTTCCCAACCAACGATTGTATCTTTTTGAAATACCATTGGGATAGCGAATATATATATCATCTATTTCGGCATCTTGAGTAAAGCCGCCAGCCATATTAATTACGTCATTGACACGCTTTCCTGGCTGAAACTTATAAAACCCTGGTGCATTTACCTGTCCCCTCAATTCTATGATTTCAGGTTTTATTGCTATAAATATCTCATCGCCATCTTGTAGCTCTATATTCAACTTTGAACGTTGGTTTTTTATTATTTTTTTAAAATCTACTTGTATTACCTGGCCTGATCGAGTAAATCTAGAACCAAAGGGATAGGCATTGGGCCGTAATCCTCCTGCCCTATTAATAATATCTGTTAGCCTTTCATCTGAACTTAGAATTGTATATGATCCGGGGTATAAAACTTCACCTGATATAGTAACTTCTTTTTGATTACCAAAATATGGATCAGGTCGAATACTAACCAGGTCATATGGTTTAAGCTGGAATGCATTGGATTCATCTGAGATTTCTTTTTTTGACTCATCATCAGAATTTGTAAATGACAAACTGAATTTTTCGTCGATATTAAAAATGATTACTTTTGCATATTTATCCAAACTATTATTTAAAGGATCTATTCGAGCCACCTCTACCTTGTACCTATAAACATTTTCACGTAAACCGCCAGCCTCTAAAATTAAATCTTTCAACGTCATGTTTGTTTTGAGATTATACTTTCCAGGGACACGTACAACTCCTTTGATAGAAACAGGTTTTACCGTATTGAAAACAGTCTCAGGATAAACCCTGATTTCATCTCCAGGTAAAAGTTTAATATTTTGCTTACTACTTTTGTCTGAAAATATTTCATCTAAATTAAATGGGATGATCGATTGGGTAATTCGACCATAGTCAAAACGAATTAAATCTGCCCGCTTTAAAAAAGTTTGAGATTTATACTCTTCATCTACAAAGCCGCCAGCCTTGAAGATCAAATCATATAGTGTCATATTTCCTTCAAAAAGCTCATAACGACCCGGACGTTTTACGTGACCACTAATGGAAACATAACGGGTCGCTCCTTCAATTTCCGTAACACTATAGACTCGAACAGCGTCATCCGTACGGAGGGTTGTATTGGCCATTCCCTGCTTATCTAACACTTGACCCAAATTAAAAGGAATAATCTCTTTTTCATCACTATCTTCCTTAACCCTGACAAGTTCTGCACGTTTGAGATAGGTAAGTTTTTTATATTCCTTATCCACGTATCCACCAGCCTTGAAGATCAAATCATACAGTGTCATATTTTCTTGCAGTAAAAAACGACCTGGTCGTTTAACATGCCCATTTATAGAAACATAAGTTCTTGGCACCATTTCTGTCATGCCATAGATCCGTATCCTATCCAAACCCTGTAGATCTATATCATTATCAGGGTTTCCTTCTAAAGCTTGTCCAAGATCCAACTTAATTAATTCTTCAGTAAAGTCCGGTTTAATGCGTACAATATCCGCCCGCTCCAGATAAGCATCACCCAGAAGACCATCTGCTTTAATGATTAATTCACTTAGTTTGAGAGACTCACCCAAATCATAGTTTCCAGGACGAGTGACAGCACCTTGAAGCTCTACTGCATTCTGGCGAAGATCCATTACAGAAAAAATCTGAATACGATCCCAATCCTGAAGTGGAAATACATCTTCAGATTTAAGGACCTGATCCAAGTTCACATCGGTATACATACGATCCATCCCCAACTCTTCCCTGTCTTCAAAAGGAACAATACGGTCAATCTGAGCGCGATCCAGGTAGGCCGTAATCTTCAAGTCTCCGGCAATAGTAATAAGATCAAGAAGACTTTCTTTTGTTTTTAATTCGTAAATACCATTGCGATTAATTTCTCCTTCTATGGTAACAGTTTTTAATCGGCGAGGTATAAAAATAACATCATCCAACTGCAATTTCTGGTCTTTTGGTTTTTTACCGGTTAGCAAATAATCATAAAAATCAATTGATGCTATTTTTTTGCCACCGCGTATTAGCTGAATGTCCCTAAGAGAGCCATTAGTTGTAGGTCCATTAAAGTAGTATAGAGCTGAAAAGAGTGTTGCTGAAGGACTTACTGTATAGGCACCTGGTTGTGCTACTTCGCCCAAAACCTGAATCCTCAAGGGACGCAAATTACCGAGGCTCACATCTAGAAAGGTAGTGGGCGTTCGCCCATTTGGATTTAAACTTGCGTAAGATTGTGAAAATACCCTGAAAAGTTTTGATTCAAGAAGATTTAGGTTCAAGCCATTAACAAATACCTGCCCTATCTCAGGGATAAACACAAACCCTTCCCTATCCACTTTAAGCACTTGTCGGAATTGGGTCTCACCCCAAAGCATAACAATAATTTCATCACCAGGACCAATAAGGTAGTCTGGGTCTACAATACCAACAGATGTAGCCTGGAACAAAGCAGGGTCTCGTGCAAAAATATCGTAACCAAAATAATCCAAGAAGCGCTCTCTTCCTGGCTGTAATTCTGATTCAATATCTAATCCTGACTCATCGATGATTTCTAGGTCATCTTCACCTGTAATAGGCAATTCTTCATCAGTAATGGGTTTCATGTTCTCTAAGGCAGGTTTTTCCTGTACGACTTCATTAGATTTTCCAAGTTCCGGTACATCAATCTTTTCCATAGCTTCAGGTGTAGATTCTCCAGAATCAGTTTTTAAAGCTTTTTCTTTTTGGATGGCAGCATCAATCTTTTTGTCCGAGTATCCTTGGTCTTTAGCAATGGCCCGAACCTGGCTTTCGGTCATACCTGTATTTTTAATCAATTCCTTGGCTTGTTTAATCTGTTCTGACGTTTGGCCCAATAAAAGGCCAATGGCAATAATATTAGTTTTAATTATGTATTTCATATTGAAGTCCTGAATATTAATTATTTAGTAAGTCCCAAGATAACCACTGGGATTATCATCAAAATATGCCCCTTCAACAGAATTATATGTATACATTGCCTTCCAGGATCGTTTTTGTTCTTCTATGCTCACAGTCTCATCATTCCCCTTGGCAAGGCTTATTCCTGAACGATCATTGGCATAAAGGCAAATAACAATATTAGAAAATTCACTATAACGTTTTACTAGATTTTCACATAGCAGGCGTTGACTCTCACTACTCGAGTTGTTATTTATGGTTACAAAAACTTTACCTTGTTCAAATGCACCGGATAATCTTTCCACGCGCTCAACATTGTATTTTGGGATGATTGCTTTAGGTTCTACAAGTTTTGGATTTAGGTTCGTTTTTTCCGTTATGTTTTCAGCAACAAGATTTATTTGATTGTTTATGATGGGTTTTACAGGTGCAATATCTGTTTTATTTTCAAGATCGTTAACCTTTTTAGGAATAGTTGATACACTTCTATTATTTTTAACTGTATTTGTTTTAAAAATATCACCTACAAAAATTGTTAAGACTATTGTAAGTGCGATAATGGCGACTGTTGATATAGGACTGAATTTAAAAGATGGTTTTTTTAAATTGGAATCAACATAGCTTTTTTTCTCATATTGCATATCCAATTCATATTGCTTGGCCTTTGCTTCAGCTAAATCCTTTGTTCTTAAAGCATGAAAGATTCGTTTATCTTTTTTTCCACTTTCTGGATTATTTACATAAGTTTGATAATAATAATAACCATCTCTTCCTTTTCTATATATACTACTCATTTGATTTTTCTATAT
>MDSW01156637.1_pt1 | contig 23407 bp, 13 predicted proteins | sample 811171 | NCBI WGS metagenome assembly MDSW01 (sample SAMN05326641, study PRJNA326480) | marine metagenome | isolation source: seawater | place: Atlantic Ocean: North West | collected 2012 | reverse complement strand
CACATTCATCTACAATAGCATCACCACCACATTCACCAGAACAATCTAGAGTATTACCATCACAATCACATGCACCATCTGCAATACCATCACCATTACAAACACCACACTCATCATATTCACCTACACAATCATCTTCATCATCACAGATACCATCAGCATCTGCATCATCACAATCTGAGCATTCATCATCTCCTACTGTGAATGTTAATTCACCACCTGAAGTGTCAGATATAACGACCCCACTTAAACAAAGAGTGTCAGAGAAAGTTCCATCTAGTGTTGTTAAAACACCGTCACTACCAGCTGGAATAAAATCACCAGTGAAAGAAAAGCCAAGTACTGTTGTACTACTAGTAGATACAGTAAATCCAGCATCGGCTGCTAAACCACCAGATGCGCTACTTACCTCTCCACCTTCTATATCAAATTGAAACCCACCTACATCAGCAGTCGTAGTCATTGTAACTTCAGCTGAGGTATCAGTTATAGCACCAAGACCTAAAGTGCCTTGAGTATAAATGAATGAGCACATTAAAAATGCACAACTCAAAAAAATTGTTTTGATTTTATGTAACATAGTATCTCCTATTACCTATATATAAATTAAGTTTGAGCGCAAAGTTATTAATTTTATAATTAATATCCATACTTTTTTTACTCTAAATATTAAATACTTACTCATACTAATAAAAGTAACATTATGTAATAATGAACTAAACGATGAATTCTAGTTGTTTGATTGGCCAAAAATAGGGAATTAAAAACGTTGCCATAATCCAAAAGATTATTGATAAAGGTAATCCAACTCGAATAAAATCATTAAATCTATATTGGCCAGGTGCATAAACCATCATATTAGTTTGATACCCAATTGGAGTTAAAAAACTATTTGAAGCTCCTAAGCATACAGAGAAAATTAAAGGCCTAGGATCAATTCCAGAATAATTACTAATAGCAATTGCAATTGGAGTAAAAACAATAGCAACTGCCGCATTGGATAGGAATGATGAAATAATCATTGAAAGAAAATACAAGGATGAAATAATTATTATATAATATGTGTCATTGTCAAAATATGGCAAAATACTATTAGCAAAATATAAAATAAAATTACTGATCGTAATATCTGCATTGGTTGTGCTCAACGCTTGACCTAATGGAATAAGAGCAGCTATTAAAAAAATTACGGACCAATCAATAGATTCATATGCATCTTGAATAGATAAAACTTTCAAAACCAATAAAGTTATAGCGCCTAAAATAACTGCTTTTACAATGGCAACTAAACCAAAAGAAGATAGTACCATTATTGTAGGTATAACAAGTATAGATAGCCACCAATACCTCTGATATTTTAAATGAATATCAAGCTCTTCTAAAATAATCAAATCATTTGATTGTTTTAATATATTTAGCTTAGTTTTTGGAACCATTATTAAAATAGTATCAGAAAATTTTAATTTAATGTGAGCTATTTTTTCTCTTAATAAATCTTTTTGTCTTTTTATAGCTAAAACAAAAGATGAAAATCTATGCTTAAAATCATAATCATTAAGAGTTTTTCCAATGATTGATGATTGATGGGATATTAATCCTTCTACTAAAATAAAATTTTGTCCAACAAGCTCATTTTGATTCATTTTAACATCAGATAGCAATAAAACATTTAAATTGTCTTTAAACCTTATGATTTCTCCTAATTGAATCTGACCTATAATTACATCATTTTCATGAATTATAGCAGAATTTAAATTATAAATAAGCTCCTCATCTTCTCTAATGATTTTATAAGGTTGAAAACCATATTCTTTATAAATCTTTAAATAATTAAAAGATTTTCCAACTAATTTAGATTCTTTAGGAACTTTAAACTCAGTTAGATATTTTTGCATATGATATTTCTGAGTCAAGGATGATGTGATTGCTCTTGATGGTAAAAACCATTTACCAATAATAATTATATAAAATATACCAAAAATCATAAAAATTAAACCGATTTTTGTAAATTCAAACATTGAAATGGGTTCTAAAGCATCCCACTTATTATTATTGTTAGCATCTAAAAATTTATCTCCATAATTGTAAATATTATTTCCCATTTCAGGTAACCATTGAGATTCATCAGCGCATATTTTTGAAAAGTTACCTGACTCATCTTTAATATCAATACAATCTATAAAATGCTCAAAATTATTTTCAACTACCGAACTAACGACAAGATTAGTTGATGTGCCAATCAAAGTAAGAGTGCCCCCTAGAATTGCTGCATATGATAGAGGTAAAAGTAATTTCGTAGGACTTATGTGATACTTCTGACAAATTTTAAAAATAACAGGTATAAAGATTGCTACAGCCGCAGTATTATTTATAAACCCAGAAATTAATGAAACAGTAACTAAAAATATAGATACTGTAATCCAAACGTTATTCCCACCCAATTTATATAAAAACTGAGCAAGAACTTCTAAAAATCCAGTCTTAACCAATGATCTACTCAGTATAAATATTGCACCAATTGTAATTACAGCATTATTACTAAATCCTGAAATAGCCTGCTCAATAGATAGCACATCAAAAAGTAGCAATAAACCAACTGATGCTAATGCGGTTACCTCTAAGGGAAGGACTTCCATTACAAAGAAAACAATTGCAAATAAAATTACAATTAATAAAATAATTTGTTGACTAAATAAATTTTCCATTTCAATTATATTATACTTAAATGAAAATTACCTCTTTTTAAACAATTCAAAAAGAGGTAATTTTTTAAATAAATTGCGGATATCTTAATAATTTAAGATAAAATTGTATCCATCAATGCAGTACAAACTAAATATGGATCCATATTTGCTGATGGCCTTCTATCTTCAAGATAACCATAACCCTCATTTGCTGTTTGCATAGGTATTCTTATTGACGCACCTCTATCACTTACACCATATTTAAATTCTTTAATGCTACATGTCTCATGATCCCCTGTTAGCCTTTGGTCATTATCAGATCCATACATCTCAATATGTTTATCATGATTTTTACCTAATTTTTCACAAGCTTTTTCAATAATTTTAAGCCCGCCAGGTTCTCGCATAGATTTTGTACTAAAATTTGTATGTGCCCCTGCACCATTCCAATCACCTTTAACAGGTTTTGGATCTAATGTTGCACTAACACCATAATCTTCTCCAATTCTATACAATAACCATCTTGCTAACCAAATTTCATCAGAAACTTCAAGTGGACCTAAAGGACCTATTTGAAATTCCCATTGGCCAGGCATAACCTCTGCATTTATTCCAGAAATCATCATATCTGCATCTATACAAGCTTCCATATGCTCCTCAACAATATCTCTTCCAAAAACTTCATCAGAACCAACTCCGCAATAATAGCCTCCTTGTGGAGCAGGAAATCCATTGTCAGGCCAACCTAAAGGCTTTATGCCATCAAAAAAGGTATATTCCTGCTCTATACCAAACCAACAATCTTCATGTTTAAATTTTTCAGCTAATTCTCTTAATTTTGCTCTTTTATTACTATTATGCACAGTCCCATCAGCATTAAAAACTTCACACATTGCCAATAAATTATCACCACCTCTAATAGGATCTTTCTTAATATGTACAGGCTTTAATAAACAGTCACTAAAGTGACCTTCAGCCTGCCTTGTACTTGAACCATCAAAACCCCATTCAGGTAAATCAGTTGCTGAATTTATTTGATCAGTAACAACCTTTGTTTTACTTCTTAATTTTGCAGTTGGCTGATTTCCATCAATCCAAATATATTCAACCATAATTTTTTTCATTATATCTCCTTATAAGTTTAATGATGTGATAATGTTTTATTATTTGATAAAATAATTTGAGTTTCTGTTCTGATAACATTAGGCCAGGATTGAATTTTTCTTAATAACTTTTCTAAGGTATTAGTACTTTCTGTTTCAATAATTAATATATGAGAACCTCTTCCAGTAGTGGCATAACATTCAATAATTTCATCTAATTGATTAGCAGATTTAATTATTTCCTCATAATTTGAAGATGATGCTGAAATAACAGTAATTAGTGCAGATAAATTTAAACCGATTTTTCTAGAATCAATTTTAGCATAATAACCTTTTATAATTTTAGAATCTTCTAATTTCTTTATTCTATCAGTAGTAGCGGGTACAGATAATTTAATTGATTCTGAAATATTGCTAGCGGACATTCTTGCATTAGATTTTAAGATAGATATTATTTTTTGATCAATTTTATCTAAAATAATAAATTTATTATTTTTATTCATACCTAAATTTATTAAGTTATATTAATAATAACAATTATTTTTTTATGTATAAATCTGTGAAACTTAATTTTTTTAGTAAGGATATATAAAATGATCAAATTATATCATAACCCACATTGAGGTAAAAGTAGAAAATCCGTGGAGATTTTAAATGATATGAATCGAGATTTTGAAATTATTGAATATTTAAAATCTGGACTAACAATAGAAGTGTTAAGAGATTTATCAAAAAAATTAAATTTAAAAGCTAATGAATTTATAAGATTTAATGATAAAATTTTTAAAGAAAACCCTGATCTAAAAAAAATAGCAAATCATTCAGAGCTTTTACAATTAATAGTTAAGTATCCAAAAATAATTCAGAGGCCTATTATTATAATCAATGACAAGGCTATAATTGCAAGACCTCCAGAAATAATTAGGGAATTTTTACTTTAGAAGTGTAACTCTTTGTGTGTAGATATCCGAATTTAGTTTTAATTTAACAATATAAACACCAGCAGACATATCTTTAGGCTCCCATCTTACTTTATGAGTTCCAGCTGATTGATATACATCTAAAACTGATTCTACCAATCTTCCATTAATATCATAAATAGAAACATAAACATTAGACCCTTTGTCAATACTGTATTCTATACTTAAGCTAGGATTAAATGGGTTTGGATATGCTTTTAAGAGAGAATGCACTATAGTTTGATTCTCATTAATATTTAATGGATTATTATCAGCAGTAAATCTAATTGAGTACCCATTATTAAGGTTAGGCATAATGTTTGAATCTCCATCATTAAAAACTACCTGAGAGCCAAAATTTTGATCTGGCGATTCAATACCTATGGTAGAAAAATTACCATTATCATCAATATCATGAGTTTCTTGGTAAACAAAAACGATATCACCTTGATTTGCTAAATTTTGATGAACTTCTTGATTATAGATCATTAACTGAAATGTATTTTTAACGCATTCTGGACAATTATCATCATCTTCACCATTAGATACATTTTGCCATTGAATAATAAATCTATCATCATCAGTATCATTCATTGCATAAACATCAAAATCTTCTCCTTGATCCCAGTATCCATTGCTATTTCTATCATGATACCATTCACCATTATCATACGTACAGTTTCCATTTTCATCATTAAAAGGTTCTTTACCATTATCATCTAAATCATCCATAAATGGAGCAAGCATTGCTGATGGTCCCAAAGGAAATGGAATTGAAAAATTCCAAAAATATGGTATTTCACACTTTTCAAGAGAAGCCCAACCATTTGAAGAGACTGTTATTGAGTTATAAGTATTTCCATAAAAGTTAAAACTAAATGGTAACTCAATATCTGTTACAGTATCATCCGTTAAACATAAATTTGTACCTGATAATGATATTTCTTCCCACAAAGTGCCATCATTTAAAGAAATATTATAAATAAAATCTGAAATAGGTTCTGGGGTTACTTCATAAGCATGCTCAAAAAAATCTGAACCAGAATCACTCTCAAATGTTATTGAAATTTTTTCTTGAAAGTAATCCGCATGATTTAAATATAAATTCATTTCAGCACCAATATCAATTTGATTTTCTAAATTAATATCAATCCAACCATTTTGATTTGATAAATCTTTGCCAATTAATTCACCATCATAAATGATAGCAGCAACAACATCTTTAACTGTCTCACCATCATTGTTAACTATTTGCAAAGAAATGAATGATTCAGTTAAATTCGTATTACCAATCACACTTAAATTAGTTGGAGAAGTTAATCTAATTGGAATACTAGGATCACCAAGAACACCATAAATATGATAATAAAAACCTGGTATATCAGTATTATTGATAACTAAACCATCAAATTCAGTTTTGACAGAGTCCTTACCAACATGAAGAGCAGGTGCTAACTCAGTTTTTCTAAGCTCTAAAATTTCATCCCACATAGCACCACACATAACATTATTAAATCTGGTATCAGTATCTAAATCAGATGGGCCTACCATAGCAACCGCTCCTTTAGGATTAGTCACATTACCTTCAGTTATAATTGATTCGCCAAAACACTTATCCAGACCTTGCCCTGAGTAGTCGTTACCAAAATCTCCTGTATTACAAACAAAACTAAAAACTATTGGCAAATCCCAACTAATCAAAAGCTGTTCAGCATCTTGCCTATGAAACAAAGGTTTATGCCAACCATTTGCATCTCCCCAACCTCTGTAATTAATAATTCCAACACCCTCATTCCATGAATTAGCTATTGTAGGATTTTCTTCAACAGGATTACCCATATGGAAAAAAGCTGTATCTACATCTGAAAAGCCAAATTCATAAAGCTGATCTTGCAGCCACATATTTGTCCATCTTGGAGTAACTGGCCAATCCCATGGCTGAACTCCTTGACCATCTTTAAAATTTCCAGCTACTAATAATGCTTTATTAAATCTTTCAATATTATCTGATTTTTCCAATTTAGTATGCTCAATAGTCTTAGCCTTTAAAACCAATAAATCCATTGTGCTCTGAACAGGCCACCTTCCAATGAAAAATCTTGGATTTTCAACATCTTCATCAATATAAGTATAGGTATAATCTGTTACATCTAATTCATCAAAATTATAAGATGGTATTGTAAATGTCGGTATTGCAGAATATGAACCATTCCAATCACCAATCAAGAGCACATACTCAAGCATTGGATTATTATCTTTGTAATTTTGTAAATAAGATTTTAATAAAAGATTAGAATTTATTCCTAAATCATCTATTGAAACTACTTCAACATCATAACCTTGAGTCTTCTTAAATTCAACAAAATCACCACCTAAATTTTCATTGATTAGTGTACTTTCAGTTATTGATCCGGAACCTAAAACAATCAAGTATATCCCTCTTTCATATTCAGCGGGTCTACCATCTAGACCTTTGTGAGATAAGGGTAGTTTTAAAATGTTGTTCGACAATAACAAAGATAAAATAAAAAATAAAAAAATATACCTTTTCATTAAATTAATCTCCTAAAATAAGGTTTACCAAAATTAAAATATCTGAAATATTAAGCCTATCATCTTGATTTAAATCACTAACACATTTATAATAACCTTCTGCACTATCTAACAAAAGGATAAAATTTATAACCTTCATAATATCTCCGACATTAATATGACCGTCAAAATTTGCATCTCCAAAATTACACGCTTGATTACCTGAGTCAGAAATAACTTGCAAATCTCTTATAATACTACCTCTATAATAAAGAGATTCATCAGTATTCATTGATATATTAATTGATAAATCATTTAAAACTTGATCATCAACATGATTTAATAGCACTTTATTATAATTTTTATAATTCATACCAGTTAATGTTTTTATATTTGATGAATTTCCACTAGAACTAGAAATTGAAAGTTGAATATAATCATTGTCCCATTCATATTCATATTTCATATCAAATAAGGCTACAATATTGGAGGCAATAAAAGTTGAGTCTAATGATAAGCTTCCGAATGAATCACTACCATAATATGATGAGGATTGAGAAAATAGCTTATTATTAAAGAACCAGTCGCCTGAATCAACAACCCAATCATTAGGATCAATGCCTGAATATAATAATTTAGCCCACTCAAAATTATAATTTAGCTGAATATTAGAGCTGACTTCTAATTCTTTTACAATAGGTAATATATGATTTGACCCCATACCATTGAAAGTTATCTTATAATAACCTTCATATAAATTTAATTGAAAATTATCTGAAAATATTTCAAAATACTCAGTACCCCAGTCACTTTCTAATGAAACAACTAAAGGTGATGTATAATCATAGTAAATTGGAAAATTAAAATTAAAATCAACTAAATGATTTTCTAATGGTTCTAAAAAAATATCTTTTTCTGTAAAAGACCCAGAACTAGGTACAATATTTTCCTCTAAATGAGTTTTGTAACCTTTTGATCTAACCTCCATTGTAAATGTTCCCGGATGCAATAATCTTCGATACCTTCCAAATTCATCAGTCATTCTAGGTTGCAACATAGGACCATCCATTTCTAAGATCGTAACTTCTGCTTCTAATGTTTGACTTGAATTAATATCTTTAACTAGACCATTTATTTGATACTTATCTGCAGCCAATTCACCAAAATTATTTCCAGAAGCTCTATTGATTAAATGAAATGCTCCTATCAAATTTCTATCTATAGTATCTTCAATTACTTGCTCATCATTACTTTGTATATTAGATGTACCTGCCTCTATCAAATATTGAATACATCCAGTTTGACTATAAAACCAATCGTGAGCATTTCCACGTCTAGACACACTTCCTGATGGCAAATATGTGGTTATACCATCTTGTGTTGGTATTAATGAAGCAATATCCCTTCCTAACTTATCAATAACCTCAAAATCAGGACTTTCTTTTGTTTCAGTCCATCTCCATGGATATATTACCTTTTCTGATACACACCCTGACCTAGAACTATGATAAGCTATAGATAATAGGAATTGCTTCTCTAAAGCAAAATCTCTTATAGCCTGGATTTCTAATTCTGAAAATGGCTCTTCACCTCTATAATAATCATAATTTGATATATAGGACGGATTTCCAGAACACCCATAATCAAGCTCATATTTATCATCACCAAAAATCCAATTAAAATCATAATTTCTATTTAAATCTACACCATCAGAATCATTACCTGGACCATAGACATAATCAAATATACCATTTGAATTAATATCGGTTTTATTTTTTCTATACCACTCATCCTGAATCCAATCACCATTTAATGTATCGCCATGAACAGTCAGCAAACCTTCCGGATTATGAGTTGGAATAATCCATAATTCTGTATTTTCTATGGCCATTTTTCTATCTATATAATTAACGGGATAAAATGCATTTGGATTTAGAAGCCAATCAATCATTTCCATTGCTATTTCTACACCATATATTTCTTCTGCATGACATTGACCTAAAATCAATACACGAGCTTCATCATTATCCTGGTCTGCATTATAAGATAATTTGACTGCATAAATAGGTAGATCATCATGAGATGATACCCCAATTTGTGATAATTGATAGATTACACCACTATTAGGATAATAATCTGGCCATGGCTCACTATTTTGTCCGAACTCTTCATCCCATTCTAATAATTGTTGTTCAACTTCATAAAAAGTATGATATCTTTCAGACAAAGAAAATAAGCATGAAATAAATAAAAATAGAATCATTTGATTAAAGATAGCTTAGAACTAATAAATGTATCCCCTAAATCAAAACGGGCAATGTATATACCACTTGAAAAATATTGGGCATTCCAATTTATTGTGTGGATTCCTCTATCCAAATTGTCATCGTATATAGTTTCTACCAATTTTCCATTTAAATCATATATTGATATTGATATTTTATTATATGTTGGATTAAAAAATCTAATATTAACTTCAGGATTAAATGGATTTGGATATACAGATTCAATAGAAAATATATCATTAATATTTACATCATCATTACCTAGAGGAAACTGATGGGTAATTGATTGTGCGTAAATATTATACAATAAATCTTTACCAGTACTTCTAAGATCATTCCAGTACACAATATATGATTGTTCAGATTCATTTTGAGCATATAATGCTATCTTTGGATTAGTTTGAATATGATAAGCATCGGTTAAGGCTATTCCATTTTGAGCAAAAATAAAATCACCATTTGAAATTTCTTGATAAAAAATATCAGTATGAGTTTGTAAGTTTTCTTCACTATTATTTCTTGAATCTTCCCAAACAATCATATAATTACCATTTAAAGCTTTAAATATATCGATATTAGTTTGGTCACCAGCCCCTTCTACAACAGTATACAGCGGTGAACCATTAACTCCCTGATTAACTTCTAAGGTATTTAAATTTATAGTACTGCAGAATATATCAAAATCTATATTACTGTTAAAATCCTGCCAACATACTAAAATCTCATTTAATTCTTCATTATAGGTTATTTTTGCTTCATTTTGATCATAATTATATGTTGCAATAGGTATCCCATCAACATTACCCAGTTTACTTCCAGAATAATCAAAATATTGACCATAAATATCATAACCACCTTCTTCACCAACATTACCTCTAGAATCTTTCCATATTACAAATATACCTTCACCTGTATCAATAGCACTTTCGATAAATTGATCACTATCAAAATTAGATAACCTAATAGGAAAACCATCAATATTTAATCCTTCTTGATTCATGATTGTTATTTTTCCAAAATTATCCCCACCACCATTTTCACTAAACACAATAAACACAGATTCATCAGGCATATTAAAAGCACCTTTTACATAATAGTCATAAGAGGGGTTATCGGTAATTTGTTTAGGTCCACCCCACAAATCAACTCCATCCACACCAATTTTATTTACATATATATCTGGTCCTAGAAAGAATGGATGCATAGAAGTAAAATAAAAGATAGTATTATCATTATTTTCAACCAAATCTATTTGAGAAGTCTTATCTATAAAATCATAGAGAAAGGTATCTCCTGATGGATTTAATCTGGTACCATTTGTATTACCTATCAATTCAAGGTCAGGTAAACCTATAATCTGATAAAATTGTGAATGCGCCTCAAGGGGAAGTGTGCCCGCCTGGCTATTGTCTTGTAAAAAACCCATAAACAAAATATCATCAACTTTTTTTACTTTAGCATTTATTTGAGCTGGATTTAAACTTAAGGAAGTATTTTGATTAGAAATTGCAGCATCATAACTAAGCCCATACTCTTTTGATAATGTTTTTCCATAAGTTGTAGTTGAATTAACACCACCCTCTCTATCTTCCCAGTAAAGTAAGATTTCTCCATTATTTAATTTTTCTGATTTAATATTATCAGACCTACCATCAATACCATAATACATTTCAGATCCATTATCACCAAAACTTAAATTTCCTTGAGAATCTAAATGTTGAATATAAATACTACCACTACCTTTTCTGCCATCTTCCCATACTACAAATGCTGATCCATCATTTGTCTTTCTTACTACTGGACTTTTTTGAATTAAAGATGCATTTGATACAATTAGACCATTTTCAGGCATGGTAATTTGATTATCAGAGCTTATATGTTGAATGTACACATCTGCCTGATCTCCACTAAATCTATCATCTTGCCAAGTGAAATATGCACCACCATTTCCACTAACACTTAATCTTGCACCAGTTTGTGCATCTGGTGCAGTACAAATTGGATATCCATTACTTTCCCATTGAACTGGGTCAGTTTGTGATGCTATAATTTTTTGAGCATAGATATCACTACCTGTAGCTAGGTTTTGATCACTATACCAAATAACATAAGCTCCAGATTCATCAGCTTTTACTCTGGGCTTTGTCTGGTTAGATGACAAACCCTCCGTTAATGGAAGACCTTGCAAATGATCTTGAAAGTATGCCGTACCATCCTCAAGCAAATATTGCATATAAATATCAAAATTACCATTTCTATTATCTTGCCATGTAACAGCTGTAACCCCTTCTGTATCACAACAACCAGAAGCATATGTTATTTTAGCATAATTTTGATCTCCTTCAACATTGCATATAGCTTTTCCACCTTCTTCTGGAGTACTCCATAGAGTATTGATTGTGCCATTTTCATGATCTGCAGATATTCTTTGTCCGTAAATATCAAGGTTTCCATTTCTATCATCAACCCAAGCCATAGCAGCTTGACCAATACCTGCAATTTCTAAACTTATACCACCATGATTAGAATCATTAGTAATAATTGGTACCCCACTTCCTGGATTGATTATGTCATTATTTGATGAAATATGAGTTGCATAAACATTTTCTGACAGTCCTTCCTCAAAGTCCTTCCATATGATATAGGCGCCTCCATTGCCATCTTTACACATATTTGGACTTCTTTGAGCACCTTCTTTAACAACTATAGGTTGACCCTCCAGTGACCACACCAATTCTCCATCAGACAATATATGCTGAGCATATACATCTCCCTTAGTATCAGGCTCATCTCTATAATCTATCCATATTATAAAAGCACCACCATTATCATCTCCAACCAATAAGGGATCTTCTTGACGTCCATAGGCAGTAGTTACAGCAATTCCATTTTCACCCCATAACTTATTTCCTTGGGAATCAACTTTTTGAACGTAGACATCTCTCATACTATCCCTAGTATCAGACCATGCAAAAATAATTTCCCCTTCATTACCATCTCCAGCAGTTCTTTGCCACTCTATATGTTGACCCTGTCTAATTGGGGCTCCACCATTGATCCAATCAAACTGAGAAAAGACTAAAGAAAAAAATATTATTGAAAAAATACATCTAATCTGAACCATTATAACTCCTATTTAATTTAAAGTGTATACAAAAACACCATCTTCCGTTGATATTAACACATTATTACCATCAATTTTAACATTATTTGAAAAAGGGGTATCAATATGACCTAAATAATTAATACTTAAATTTCCATCCCATTGATATAACAAAACTCCATCATGGCCTGCAGATAGAGCAATTACACCACTATCTTCACTAATACTATTAATACTATATCCATTTGCTAATGATAAATTATCAATAATATTACCATTTGCACCAAGTAAAGATATGTAACATCCATTACTTGTTGATAAACCAACCATCAATATAGAATCCTTATAATAAAGTGATTTTACTTCTCCTGGAAAATCAATTGATGAATGTATAGTTGGATGAAAACCACCTTCTGGCTCATAAATCCCACCTAAACCAGGGTTTTGAGTGTCAAAAGTAGGATTTTCACAACTTACTCTATCAAAATCCACATTTCCAGTAGGCTCAAAAACATCAATAACTTCAAAAGAATTACTATCAAAGCATTGAGACTGATTAATTTGAGTTAAAATATTCACACCCAATTCACCATTGCTAACAATAAGAAAACCATCATTGTAAAATATTTTTTCTGGTAATACCCCAAAATTATATGAAAATTCACAACTAGGCGTTGAGTTTAATTCTGCAAATAAATCCGAATCATTGATGTCAGTTAAACCTTTCCACACAACAGATGTTGAATATTGATCAAAATCACCAATAGTTCCTTCTTCGTCATTTTGAGATGAAGAGTGTTTAACTAATGAATAAACATTAATTTTATCTAAATTGGTAGAATCATCAATTGTTGTACTTAACCATGTCCCACCAAAACAATCCTCCAAGTAATAATCTAAATATTGAATAGCATCTTGATTTAACTTATGCATCCATATTCTATCATAAATATCTGTAATAAATGCAATGTTATGATTTTTTGAAATTACAATTTCTTGAGCTCTATTATCTCCCATAGAATCATCCAAAACTGAATCATTATATACTGAGTCTATTGCTACTATGCTACCATAACTATCTCTTGTGAGTTCATATACAATGAAGCCTTGATAATTTGCCGCAACAACCATATGATCATTTGTTAAATCTAAATCCATAGCCTCACCATAAGTATTAATATATTGAACTAATTGAGCCACATTATTTTGCTCAGAATCAACCTGCTCAATACAAGAGAAAAAAAATAATGATATTACTAGTATGTAAAATTTCATATAAACCTCAACCTAAATTTAAAATAAATAAATAAATTTTAACCACAATTCATTTCTATTATGATTTTTATAATCTTCTACCCATTCAATCTCAGTGCTATTTGATGAATTAACAGTTCTTTTAAAATTTTTAATTGAAAAATCTAACTTTATATTTTTGGTTAATTTCTTGGATAACTCCAATCTTATATCATAGTCAGAATATGTTTTCCAATTATCCTGAATATAAAACCATGACTCTAAATCATAAAATCTTTTATTAAAATAAAATTTAAATCCAATACTATTAAAAAATGATTTTTTTAAAGATTTTTTAATGAAAAACTTTATACCATTCCTTTGATATGAACGATCCATTTTTGAAGATTCAAGCATTTTCACTGGATCATAAGTATTGTTACTTGATATGTAATACAATAGCCCAATTGAAGAATAATAACTTTTAAACCTCTTTGTTTTAAATGTAATCTCAAGACCTCTGATTCTACTATCAAATTCAGTAAAATACTTATTGTAAAACTGATTATTTAATACCAAACGATAATCAACCCAAGTTTTATTAAATAAAAACTGATGAGAATAAGATATGTAAATATTTTCATTCGAAAATGTACATGGAAATCTATTGTTAGGCATTAAGTCTCTATCAATATATGTTCTTAAATAAAAATCTGGTGATATAGAATACGAAAATTTTAACCATTTATATGAAGCTAATCTTAATTCATACCTAAATAAATACGATGTATATGTTTTTTGCTTAGAACTACTATAATAATTGTACTTAATTCTACCAATTAAATTAGATTTAAACTTGTTTTTAATTTTGGGTGAAAATTTAATCTGAAAAGATGGGCTAAATATACCTGAGTCATATGTTTTAGAGTCACCAAGATAACTACTGCCTAAATTATCATTACCGTGATATGCATTTAATTCATTATCAGAAAATCTCATAAAATTATCATCATAACCAAATGAAAATTCATATTTATATGAAATAGGAGCATCATTTGCAAAGGTTAAACTAAATAAAAATATAAATATAAAATTAACTGTTAGGATCATAGCTTCTCATTTGTCTACTAATTTGCCGATAACTAACAAATCCAATATACATTGTACTTCCTAAACATATAATCAAACCTAACCAAACTACTATTATATTAAACTTTTGCGTATTAAATAAATTTCCTTTTCCAATATCAACCAGGCCATCTTGATCTAAAAATGGTTCCCCATCGTCCCATGCACCATTACTATTTGTATCAGTAAAACGCTCTGGATTACCGCTTAAATTTTGACTCCATTTAAACCCTTCTCTATCCCATTTCCCATTTCCAGATTGATCAAGTTCATCAATAACAGAACTATTGAAATAACCAATATCAGAACCTTTGATTAATTTTTCAATCTCAGTTATGTTTATAATTGAAATATTTGATTCAGCAAATCTTATCATAACGCTGTTTCTTTTTTCAAATTCAGGAAGTGCATTTATAATATCTTTTGCTTGAACATAACCATAATTATCTTTTAACTTATTTTTACCTTTATAACCAAAACTAGCAACGCCACCTCCAACATTAATGTATGCATCAAAACATGATAATGATGTGTCTGAACAAGCTTTTTCATAAATTGATATTCTTTGGTTAATACTTTTTTTAAGAATATTTCCTGATGAATCATTTAATACTTCCTGATTAGATAAGCCATGCAACACAAATAATTCATCTAAAGATTTATTTGGATAAATTGACATCATCAAACTATCTATACTCTGCCTCTTAGATTCACCGCCATATATTTTTCTATATCTAGAACCTCGCTTTAAATAGTCAGCACCACCTCCATATGTAAACTTGTCACTAACCTTATCAATAAGCTTACTATCAAATAAAATTTTTTCCATTTTTGGCCAAGATAAATTCATATCTGTTGCACCCCAACTAGAAGCTCCTAGCGAAGAAATTGAAACATATTCTATTTCCATAGCCATACATGCCATCAATACAGCAATATTGGCGCCAGGCATTGATCCAGTCATAGAAATAGCTATTGTATCACCTTTAGATAATCCCGCCCTAGTAAATTGGTCAATAATTAAAGCTGAAAAATTTGGCTTTAATACAGTTGATTTAGCTTCATATTTACCAATATCAGTTAATAAAGGGCTAGTTTCTGTATTTAAAAAAACCAATCTAGTGTCAAATGGGTCCCTAGATAGAAATGGATATTTTCTACCATGTTTTTTCAAAATATTAAGAGCATTTTCCATTTTTTGTGCTGATTGAATCTTTAAATCATAATCTGAAGATTTAAAAGTAACAATGGATTCAGAGACAAAATAATAAACCAATATATTAATTAAAGCTAATAAGATTAAATTTCTAGTCTTTTGAATTGAGGGCCTAAACATAAAATGAACCTCCACTAATTAAAATCATGATAAGCCTAGTTGAAATTGCAATAATCAATATAACACTTATAGTTTTAGAAACTCCTTGCCTATCCATCCAACTAGCAATCAAGCCTGGAATTATATTTCCAATAGAAGAAATATCATAATTCATAAAAGTGAAAATTTCAGGATTAAAATAAATTTTAGATATATATCCAAAAATAAAACCCAACATTAAACTCAAAACTAATCTTCTTTTGCCATAAACAAATATAAAGTTTGATAAGATTTTAATAATACAAACAACTAAGATTGCAATTGAAAATGTTATCATAATTTTAAAGGGCTCATGTAAATAAAGAGCAATATAACCTGGAACTATTACACCCCCTGCAGTTACACCTAGTGTTTCTGTTAAAAACAAACTTAAACACATACCTATACCTATAGCGATACCAATAAACTGAGTATTTTCAATCAATTATATATTCCTTCATTTGTTTCATCAATGTTTCACCCCATCCAACTATATTTCCAACGCCTAAAATAACATAACCAGACAAAGATTCATCAAAGAATTTAATCAAATCTGACTGTTTAATTGAATAAGGAAATTTATAAATTTTAATTTTTTTATTTTTTTTAGATAAGTCATTTAATTCAGAAGGAAAATTTTCTCCTCTTAAAATTAAAATTTCAGGTTTTAACTTCTTAAAAATTAAATCAATCAACTGAATGGTTCTATATTGCCTATCAAGCCTTGTGTTTAAAAAAATAGCAAATTTCTCTCTATTAAGTCTTTCGTTTACTAGTTCCCATGTTTTTAATGTTGAAGCAGGATCATTTGCTGCAAATGCATTTATAAATTCGAAAACATTTTTATTAAATTGCATTTTCCATATTGTAAGAGCTCCTGGATCAGGCGTACACTTACTCATACCTTTTAATGCTATACTTTTATCTACACCACAAAGTTTACATACCTCTAACGCTAAACTAATATTCTCTTTATGTTCTAAATATTCGAAATTTGAAATATCTTTATTATCAATATTATTTACTGAAGTTTTATAAAATTCTGACATTCTTTCTGAAGCAATGGACTTTAATATGCTTGATTGTTTACCTTCTGCAGTAACTAAAATACCATTAAATGGGATAGTATTACTCATAGATTTAGTTATTTGATCAATTGAAATACCCATCTCATCTAAATGATCAGGTCTAACATTAGTCATAACCCCTATGGTAGATTTTACAATTTTATGTTCTGAAATCCATTGATATTGTGGATTTACAGCCATACATTCAATTACTAAGGCATCTGGCTTAATCTTTGAGAAATGTCTTATTAATGAAATTTGCTCACCAATCGAAGCAGAACGTAGCCTATGAATATACTTATCAACACCAAATTCATCAATGATTCTTGGGGATGTCCCAGTTGTTTTTGCAACAGTTTTAATGCCCCCAGATCGTAAACCCGATGCTATAAGCCTAACTACGCTAGACTTACCTCTGGAACCATTAACATGAATTCTAATAGGGATTTTGGATAAGCTATTTTGATGAATTCTGAATTCTATTAAGCCAAAAATCAATATCAACAAGACTAATATAGATAAGATTATAACCATTATTATTTTAGTCTAAACAAAACCTTATAAATCAAAATTTTACTATGCAAGGATATTATTAACTAAAATAACAACATCTAAAATATTTATTATCCCATCTTGATTCATATCACCAATAAAATCAGGTTCTAGTTGACCTAAAATCATAGAAAGTAAAACTACAATATCTAAAACATTTAAGATTTCATCACCATTAACGTCACCATAAAAAATAAATGGAGATTGAGTTGTTACAAATAAAGCTGAACCATCTGTAAGCCTAGTAGCACCAGGTGGATATTCATTGTTAAATGTATATTGAATCCCTTCATTGCCAAACTTATTTTCAATTCCTATAGTTACATAACATCCATGGTCAGGTCTACCACCTTCTGGATAGTATCCATTTGATGTATTATTAAAAGTTTTATATTGCATTTTAAATTCACTATCACTAGTAGGTGTGTCTGTTCCATTGTATAATATAATCTGAAAATCTTCATCAGAGTTAGCTATCTGAGTTCTCATATCTGACCATTCAATAACCATATATTCACAATCATTTCCTTGGCAACCATTAGGAAAAGATTTATAAAACACATCACCACCTTGACTTGTTTTCATATCATCCCAAAAGACAGCGATCATTGGAGATGGACCACCAGCACCAGGTATAGGGTAATTTCTAAATGACAATACATCTGTTCTTCCTAGAACTATCCAACCATTAGTACTTACGGTGATTTCATTATATGTATCGCCATAGAAGTTAAAATCAAATGGCAGAGAAACAATACCTGTACTATTTGTTGCATTATTACCATCACCTCCATCAGTTAAATTTAAATCTTGACCAGAGCCTCCATAATTTGTATCAATTTCTATCCATTCATAAACAGGAGCATATTCATAATCAATATCTGATGAATCATAAATGTAATAACCATACTGATTTGGACCAAGTGGATCAGTATTCTGAACTGTTCCAACTGTTAAATTAACAAAATTACTACGAGAGTAACTATTTTCATCAGAAAATTTAATTTCTAAAGGGAAGATTGAGCCATTTAAAATATTAGGGCTGAATGATAATTCTGGTGATATATCAGCTATACCAACTTGACCAACATCTAAATTACCAAATGAAACAATGCTATTTTCCACATTAATTAAATTTGAATTAGATGCAATGGTTGCAGAAACTCCCGGAGATAATAAATTTCCATCATTTTGAACTTGCAAAAATAATTCAGTTGATTGACCAGGCTCTGGATATTCTGTTGTGAGAAAATCATTTACTGTAATTTTAGCAGAATTTACTATTAAGGGAAAATAAATTTCCCAATTATGACTATCACCATCTGAAAGATTTAAAATAAAATTTATTTCATCACCATAAACGGCATCTTGTGAAAGCGATATATTGAAATTATTATTATTTATTGACCATTCATTATTTCCTGATAAAGTCCATGAGGATGTACTATTATTGATAGAAACATATTCACTTGAAGAAACTAAAGTTCCATTCAATTCAGAAATTGACTCAGAACCAATTGATTGTATAAATATATCAGGCAAATCAATTGTTGAACCTGAATCTGCATTAAATGTTTCACTCACACTATAGTTTATTGCATAATCTCCTACAATATTCAACGAATTTTCAAGAGGTCTATAATTTTGCTTTGTTACTGTTACGTATAATGTGCCAGTTTGGGTATCATTACCCCAATTAAAAGATACATTCCCATTATTATCTGTATAGTTTGATTCAAAAATAACATCATCTCCCATTAAAAGAGTTACTCTAGCATCTTCAACCAAATCGCCCTCAGTATTAGATATAGTTAAATTTAAATGATTTGTACCTAACTGAATTTGAGGTAATAATCCTTCAACAACAAAATCTTTAGGTGTGTCTGTCCATAAGTGAAGAGCTGGATCTCCCATTAAATTAGTCCATGCACTAAATGCACCTACACAATCTCCTGGATTTGCAGGGTATGTTTTGTATATTGCTAACCTTCCACTAGTAGTTGCACTACCTGCATATGAAACTCCATTTGAATAAATCCCTTCATATATACCCATATTTAATATATTATTGTAAGCTGTATGAGTTCCTGTAGTAGAAATTCCAACACACCCAACTGCACCCTTAGGATTTGTCACAGAACCAACTCTTATGAAATCTTCACTATCGTCATCATAATTAAAATCTCCAGTTCCACAAGTTAATACTGTTGCAAATGGTGTGTAATATCCATTAGACAAATTATTACCATTACTTGGCATATAGGCTCCACCGCTTCCATAAATACCTCTATAATTGTAATACATAATACCCCTATTGAATTGATCTTCTAAATAATCTTCTAATTGACTATCACTACCACCATTTAAATCAGCATCAACATCATTATGACCATGAATATTCATAAGCTCTCTAATCCATTCGCTAGTAATTGCACATGACAACCCTGATTGAGTTGGATCTCCAATTAAACCAGACCTATCAAACCAACCTCTATCAGTTTGTAAAATAGCTTTTTCATATTGTATGGTTTTATTGATAATATTATTCAAATCACTATTACTATCCGCAGAAATTCTACCTATAACTACTTCCGGCAAAAAATCATTACCATCAATATATGTATACTTAACATCACTAGCACCTTCATACGTATCCCATCCGCTACCCCATTCGTAATAATCACACGCTATATTATATGAACCTCCAACATCTCCTACTAAACCTACAATTTCAGGTGGATTTTCCCATATAAAGTACGCATTTCTAATATAGTTATCGATTGCACTTTCACTTGAACCTGATTCTGAAGTTGGCACTACAGCTACTTCATAACCTTGCTTATGCCTCCATTCAACTAAATCTTGAAAATATCCATTACTACAAGAAGAACCACCACAAATATATAATATTGATGGAGTTTGATAATCTTCTGATCTTGTTGTTCTTTGATAATTGATTACTTCTGTTTCATAAAATTCTTCAAATACTCTTGATTTTTTGATAGGTAAATCATATTGTTTATAACTAGGCCCAGATTCAGCTATATTAATTTTTATTGAACTATAAACTTCTAATTTTTTAGATTCAGGATAATATTTATATGGTGTTATACCAATTTGGTTCAAGACAATATCTCTCCATACTTGCGGTTCAGATACATATAAATTTTTATTAGGATATATATCATAATTTAATTCTTCATCATTTTTGTAATGCTCAAATTCTATATCATTAACAAAATATGAATCTAAAACTTCAACATCAAATTCATACGCTTTATTTGGATCTATTTGAAATAATGTTGAATAAACTGGAAGTTGAGGTTTTCCTTCATCCATAGTTAAACCTATAAAGTCGTTGGTAACAAATTTAGATTTACCATCTACTAATTTTATCTCAACCTCATTTGGCTCAAATAAAATAGAAGTAAAACCTTGGGTTTCATACAAAATTGAAAAATTATTAATCTTAGACAATTTTTCTGCACAAAAAAGACAAGTTATAAATGATAAAATTATAATTTTATTTATGATCATTATTCAACCTTTCAAACTGATATATTTATTAAATATTTAGATGATAAATTAATAAATTATCTAATTAAGTTTAGCACTAAATTTTGTTTCAAAATGTAATTTAAACTTCAGCCCCTAAAATCATATTCACTAAAGAAACAATGTCTAATACATTTAAAATTGAATCTGAATTAATGTCTCCAAATTCATTATAGGTCCCAGATAAAACTAAATTAACAAGTAAAACAATATCTAATACATTAATAAATTCATCTTCATTAATATCGCCTAAAGTTCCAAAATTAGGAAGTTCAGTCGTTATAAGTATAGCTCTATTATCAAATAATGGAGAAGCTCCAGGAGAATATTGATTATTAAATGTATATTGCAATCCTTGATTACCATACATATTTTCTATACCAATAGTAGCGTAACTCCCATGAGTTGGTGTTCCACCTTCAGGATAGTAACCATCAGAAGTATTATTAAATGTTTTATATTGAATTTTAATATCTCCATCACCTGTTTCAGAATTTGGGTTTGGTGTTAAAATTACTTGAAAATCTTCTTCTGATGAATTATCGTATGTTCTCATATCTGACCATTGAATCACTAATGATTGATTAATTGTATCATTATCAATGATTTTATAAAAAATATCTCCACCACTAGTAGTTTTCATATCATCCCAAAAAGCTGCGATCATTGGAGATGGACCACCAGCTCCTGGTATAGGGTAATTTCTAAACGACAAAAGATTTGTTCTACCAAGAGCTATCCATCCATTTGTGCTTACAGAAATAACATCATAAGGCTCTCCATAGAAATTAAAAACAAATGGTAAATCAATTGATTTTGTACTATTAGAAGCACCATTACCATTACCTGAATCACTTACATTTAAGTCTATCCCGTCTCCTCCATATTGAGTATCTATTTCAACCCAGTCAAAATTAGGTGCCAAATTATAATTTGTATCACCCATATCATAAATATAATATCCATGTAAATCCGGACCAACTGGCGAAAATCTATCAATTTCACCTACTGTTAAGTTTAATATTTCAGTTCTATTATAACCTTCTGTATTTGTAAAATGCAATTGCAATGGAAATACTGAACCTTTAAATATTGAATCATTATACATTAAAGAAATATTATCACCTATTAAATTACTAGAAACCTCTTGATTAATATCAATGATTCCAAAATTAATATTTGAATCGATAACATTAATTTTATTTGTTGGGGAGACAACCTCAAGATTTAAATTATTAATTGGTAAATTTCCATCATTAATTATATTTAATGATATAACAACAGTTGACCCTGGCTCATCAGCCCCGCTAATAACAACATAGTCTAAAATATTTATTTTAGGGGAATATATATTTAAAGGTATGTGAAAAGTCCATTGATAATCATTTGATTGAACATTTAGCAATAGTTCAATATCATCCCCAAAAACAGCTTCATTTGAAAGCTGAAAAACAAAACCATCTCCAATTCCAACTTGATCAACTTCCAAATCAGAATAAGCTGATTCAGCATCAATAATAGTTACATATTCTGAAGTACTTGACAGGGTTCCATTCAAGTAATCTATAGATTCATCACCGAAATTTGATATTGGTATATTAATGTTTATAATCTCACCCGGATTAACATTGTTATCATTATTTCCTGAAGTATCAGTGATGTAGTTTTGTAATGTAGAGTAATCAGGAACAATAGCATACCCATCATTTGAATTAATTTGAATAACACCTTCAAATGGTCTATAATTTCTCTTTGTGACTGTTAAAAATAAATCTCCTTCTTGATATTCATCCCACAAAAAGTTGATTTTACCATTTTCATCAGTAAGTTTAGTTAAAAAGATAGCATCATT
>MDSW01128384.1_pt1 | contig 23408 bp, 23 predicted proteins | sample 811171 | NCBI WGS metagenome assembly MDSW01 (sample SAMN05326641, study PRJNA326480) | marine metagenome | isolation source: seawater | place: Atlantic Ocean: North West | collected 2012 | reverse complement strand
TGTTTGAAAATATGACATAACTAAAAGTTCTGCTGAAGCCTTTGTTGCTGCATATGGATTTGATGGATTAAATCTAGATGTCTCAAATGCACTACCATCTTTCAGACTCCCAAAAACTTCATCAGTAGATATCTGAATCATCCGTTTATTGAATTTTGTAATAATATCTAATATTGTATAAGTACCTCTAATGTTAGAAACTAAAAATGGATTTGCATCATTAATACTTCTATCAACAAATGATTCTGCAGCAAAATTAACTACTGCATCACAATCATTAATCACTTCTTCCATTAATTTTCGATTAGTAATATTGCCCTTGACAAATTTATAATTTTCATGATTTTTTATTGAATCTAAATTTTTTGAGTTTGAACCATTTAATTCTGCGTCAATATTTGTAATTTTATAATCCTCATTGCTTTCCAGTAATTTTAAAATAAAATTACTTCCTATGAAACCATATCCTCCAGTAACTACTAATTTCATAAATTTTTACCATTTTCTATATTAATAAAATCTCGTAATCAATTCTATGTCTTACTTCTTCATATTGTTAAGAAACCTTTTTTAGAATAATCACATTTTCCAATCCATGTTTGATGGAAAAACTATTCTAATTACTGGTGGAACTGGTTCATTAGGAAAGGCATTAACCAAAAGATTACTAGAGTTGAATGCAAAAACAATTCGAATCTATAGTAGAAATGAAAGCAAGCAAATTGAAATGGAATCTGATTTTGATGATAAAAAACTACGTTTTTTTGTAGGTGATGTTAGAGATTCTGAAAGATTGTATACTGCACTGGAAGACGTAGATATCGTTTTTCATGCAGCAGCTTTGAAACATGTCCCAAAAATTGAATATAATCCATTTGAGTCTATTAAAACAAATGTAATTGGTTCTCAAAATGTCATTGATAATAGTCTGAGACAAGATGTGGAGAAGGTTGTTTGCGTTGGAACTGATAAGGCTGTTTCTCCACTCAATACATACGGTGCAACAAAATTGCTAATGGAAAAATTATTTGTTAGTGCAAATAATTATGTAAATCCAGAAAAACATAAAACAAAATTTGTAGCTGTTCGATATGGAAATGTATTGGGTAGTAGTGGTTCTGTCATACCAAAATTTATTGAGTTAATCAAAAAAAATAAGCCTATTACAATTACTGATACAAACATGACTCGATTTACAATTACAATGAATGAAGCATTAGATTTTATTCTAAAAGCAACAGAAACTGGTAGTGGCTCTGAAATATTTATTCCTAAGATAAAATCTTATGAAATGTCTACGTTGGTTGAAACATTAACCGAATTATTTGGAGAAACAAAACAAGAAATTACTGGTATAAGACCTGGAGAAAAATTACACGAGACGCTAATTAATAATGATGAAGTTCATCATGCATGGGAAGTTAATAATATGTACATGCTAGCAAACCCACACTACAAATTATTCAATGTTAGTGATTTTTCAGCAAATTATGATGGAATTAACAAAGTGGAAAATATGGATCATTATAGTTCTGATATGGCAGAAAAAATTACAAAGGAAGAATTAAAAGGAAAAATAAAAAATTTAGCTTTATAGATAAAATTTAATTTAATTTTTTCTTTTCAAATGTATGTTGAATAATTTTAAAGCCAAATCTTTTAAACAGATTCTGATAGTAAATGTTAGAAGGACTAACATTAGCTAAAAATTGTTTTCTGGGATTTTTATTAATTAAAATTTTTAGTGATGATGAAAAAATAATAGTTTTTGGCATATTTTTTTTAATATGAATTCCTATTTCATTTTGTCGAGATAAATAAATTGAGCCTGCTTTTTTATCATTATAGTATATGATATACCACTTTGAATATGGTTTTGAGATGACGAATTTAGTATGTTGATTAATGGTTGGCATCTTTTTATGTGAAATACTGTTTTTAGGATTTCGTTCATTTAGTAATTCGTAAAGAAATTCTATATCTGATTTTGATATAGGACTCAGTGTTATGTTTGCAGATTTTTTCATATTATTATGCATATATTACGATTGATAAACTGTGTTGAATAAAAATAAGTAACATATTTGTAGTAATTTCAAATTGATGAATATTATTATGGGAAAGTTTTCATCAAAAAGAAACAAAGATTTTTGGAATGAGTTTGCACTGACTTCCAAAGATAATAAATTTGGAGCAAGCGGTGGTAGACACTTAGTAGATATAGAAAATCAATTTATTTTCAATTCACTTAAGACCAAAAAATCCAGATCTATGATAGATATAGGATGCGGAAATGGTCAAAGAACTATATTATTTTCAAAATACTCAAAAAAAACTTTAGGAATAGATTATTCAGAGCAGATGGTTCTTGAGGCCAAAAAATATTTAGAAACTAAATCAGCATCAATACAAAAAAATATTGAATTTCGTGAAGGAAATATAAATAAATTTGACTCCACAGAACTTTTTGATACAATTATTTCTTGTAGATGTATTATTAATCAAACATCAACATTTAATCAAATTAAACTTTTTAAGAAATTACATAAAATGCTAAAACCTAATGGATCACTAATAATTGCTGAAATTTCAAAACAAGGAATGGAAAGAGTAAACATGATGAGAAAAAAATATGGTCTTTTACCATTGAATAAAAGATGGCATAATCTTCATATTGATGAAGAAAAGGTTTTTCCAAAATTAAAAAATAATTTTAAGATTGTTAGTGTAAAGCGCGGTGGAATGTTTTATTTTCTTTCTAGAGTATTTTATCCTTCAACTATATTTCCAAAAGATCCTGAACCTGAATCAAAAATAAATGAGTTAGCATTAAAGTCAGAAATTTTAATGAAAGATTTTTTTTCAGAAAATTCTTTTGATTACTTTGGTGGACATTTGTTAATGCATTTGGTAAAAAAATAGAAACAAATTTGAATGGTGAGGTGATTACTTAGAATATGAAATCTTTTATTGTCGCCGAAATTGCATCAAATTGGGAAGGAAGTCTGAGTAAGGCAACAAAATTAATCCAGGAATCAAAAAATGCTGGAGCAAATGCAGTAAAATTTCAGATGTGGCGAGCAACTGATCTTTACAAAGATACACATCCAAATTGGGCATTTATTAAAAAATCTGAAATTACATTTGAGAAAGCTAAAAAATTAAAAAAAATTGCAGATAAAGTTGGGATTGAATTCTTTTGTAGTGCATTTTATCCTGAGGCTATTACATTTTTAGAAAAACTGAAAGTAAAAAGATACAAAATTGCCTCTAGAACATGTTTAGAAAAAGATCCATTTTCTTCAGAAACTCTTTTTGCCAAATCGCATACTCGAAAGCCTGTTATCATAAGTATGGGCATGGGTGGAAATAGAAAAAACATTGAAAAAATTTTCTCAAAAAATAAAAAAACATTTTGCTACTGTATATCTGAATATCCAACCAAAATTCAGAAAATTAATTGGAAAGATGCCACTAAGTATGATGGATTTTCTGATCATACATTAGGTATTACTGCACCTGTTATCTTTGCCATGTTAAAAAAACAACAAAATTCAAAAAACATAATTATTGAAAAACATGTTAAATTGTCTAATTCCAGAGGACCTGATGCTAGTTCCTCAATTACTACTGAAGAATTATCTCAGTTAGTTTTTTCGATACATCAAATTGAAAAATTGAAAATTTAGAATTATGAAAACTCATTTACACATTTTATTACTTTTTTAATTTCATTTTCTTTTAGATTTGGATGTATAGGTATTGTAACAATATGTTTTCCTACTTTTTCTGTAATTGGGAGTGAATTATTTTTTTTATACATGCTCATCAAGTGTATTGGTTTGTAATGTGTACCTGTTTCAATTCCTTTTTCTTGTAATTTGTTTCTAAATTTTTGACGATTTTTTACTAATATCCAGTATAAGTGGTATGAACAATTTTCATCTAATGGAATTTTTGTTTCAATATCAATTTCTTTATCATATTTTCTTGCAATTTTTCTCCTAATTCCATTTAATTTATCAATTTTCTTTAATTGCTCTAATCCGACTGCTGCTGAAAACTCATTCATATAGTAATTCCATCCCAATTCTTTAACATCGTATTCTGTATTCTTTCTATTAGTTATTCCACACCATCTTTTTGAAAATAATTTTTGTCTGAATTTCTCATGGTTCTTATGATTTATTGAAATTAGTCCTCCTGTTGGCATTGCTAAATTCTTTACTGGATGAAAACTGAAACATACTGCTGTACCATGCTTTCCAATTTTTTGATTATTAAAGTTAGTTCCTACCGAATGAGCTGCATCTTCAATAACTTCTAATTTATGTTGTTTTGAAATTTTTAGAATTTCATTCATATCACATGGCATACCGCTAAAATGAACTGGAATTATTGCAGCAGTTTTTTTTGTAATTGCAGATTCAATTTCTTTTGGATCAATGCAAAGTGTTTCTGGTTTTATATCTACAAATACTGGTATTCCTTTATTCTCTATAATACAATGTGCAGTAGATACAAAGCTCATAGATGGTAAAATAATCTCTTTATTTTTTACATCGAATAATGATAATGCAAGATTTAGTGCTGCTGTGCCACTGTTTACACCAATACATGCATCTGATTTTATGTATTTTTTAAACTCATTCTCAAATTTTGAAACTAATCCTGAACCTGAACCTGATGCCCAGAATTTTCCTTCCAAGACTTTTACAATCGCTTTTTTTTCTTTAGAATTAATTGATGGATCAAATAATTTAATCAAATTTTAGTCCCTCTTGATTTTGCAAGGTGTTCATTAATAGATATTAACTCTGGTTCCTTTGAAAATAACTCCAACACATCATTCATTAAAATTGGTCTCTTTTTCACTTTTGAGACTATTTCTCTAATCAAAATAAGATCTTCTTTCATGTCTAATGTCCAACGTAAATGACTCGTATTTTCTCCATTTTCAACATTTTTTATTTTAAATTTTGATTTTCTCTCTCTTAAAAATGGTGTAACATGCTCACGTTCTGATGAGAGCTTTGCTTCCTCCCAACTTCTCTCCAAACTTTGAAAAGAAAAAATTTCTATATCTGTACCTACTGGATATGTTCTAACTATTGTATTAGTAGCATAATCATAATCTCCACTATGAAATTGTTCAATTACTTTATCCACAATAGTTGGATCAATAATTGGACAATCTGCAGTAATTCTGACTATAGTTTTCATCTCAAATTGTTTTGCACACCTATAATATCTGTCCAAAACATCATTTTTTGATCCTCTAAAACAATCAATGCCCAATTCTTTTGCTTTTTCTTCTATTACATTATCTTCATCAAGAGAAGTTGTTGCAATTACAATTCTATCTATTAATTTTGAGAAAGATAGTTGATTTATAACAAAATCAAGTGTTGTTTTAGTTTCATCTAATTTCATTAACGTTTTACCGGGTAAACGTGATGAACCCATTCGTGCTTGTATTATACACTCAATCATATTTTACTTATCTCCTTGAGAATATTTTCTGCAGAATTACCCATATTTGTAAAATCACTTTCTAATTGTTTATTACTATTTTTAATAATTTTTTCACAAAATTCTGAATCTTTAATTAATCGTACAAAGCTTTCTTCAAAATTTTCTATATTTGAAACCAAACACGAATCTAAAACATTCTTTGGAGTCTCATATACATCATGATCTACTGAAAGTGAAATTACTGGTTTGTCAAGAACTTGTGCCTCTAATATCGTAGAAGAAAATCCCAAAGAAATTACATATTGTGATTCTAATAATAAATCTAATATTTCTCCATATTTTATTACTTTGATATCTGGGAATTCTTTAAAAAATTGTTCTGATAAATTATGTTCTCCTAAATCTGGGTGTTGTTTTATTATCAATTCCATTTTTTCTTTAGTTACAATTTCACATATTTTCTTAATATTTTCTTCATAATTTTCCCATTGTTTAATACTATAGCCAACTGATTGTTGATTTCTAGGTCCTGTTGCTAAAACTAAAACTTTCTTTGTATTTTTTTTACTAATATTTTTCTTTAGAAATATTCTATCTATGTTTGGACTTCCAACAACTTTTATTTTTTGTTCTGAACAATTTGATTTTAAAATACTTTTTGCTGAAGAATTATTCCATGCAAAAAATTTATCTGATTGAATTGGAAAAATTCCTTGTGATCTATTATAATCAATAGCATCGTCACCATCCAGTATTGACCCATGTTGTAATAATGCTGTCTTAATCGAGTATTTTTTGGCTAATTTTAATAAAATTTGTTCTGTAATTCCATTTTCTGATAATACTACTATTGCTGATGGTTTTTTCTCTGAAATGAATGATTTTGAATTTTCAATTTCAACAATTATATCTAAAATTTTTTTATTAAGCAATTCTACTAAATATGGTCTTAACAATCTCCAGAATTTTTTATTTGAAAATTTGAAGAAATTATCTAATTCTTCTTCTTTCTCTTCAAAAAATCTAGCTAATTTTTTACGAATTTCTTCTGCTTTTTCTTTTCCATTTAATTCGTATTTTTTTAATACTCTCTTTGAACTAATATGTGGAATTACATGCGATTGTTGCAAAATTCTTAAAGACTTTCTATTATACGCAAATGGCCTCCTACGATTATAAAGTAAGATTTTACTCTCGAAATTTCTTGAGGAATTAAAAATTGTCTCATATTTTATTGGATCAAATTCTATTAGTGCAATAGTACCGTTTTCTATTCCCTTTCCATCTTTTTTTGTTAGTATCTTAGTAATAATCTCTGACATATTTTTCAATTTTTGAAAATTATCCTCTGATATGTCAATTGAAATTGAATTTGTTATTTTATATTGTAATTTTCCTTTTTTATTTTTATAATAAAAATCGTCTTCGCATAAAATTTCTAAATTATCTATTAATTTGTTGAATATTTTGTGAATATGTGGAACACAAACTAAAGTTACATTTGGAAAATTATCAATAATTTTCTTAAAACTCATAAAATTTCTTAAAAATGAAATTAAGAAATTATTAAATTCACTACTTAATAACGAACCAAAATTCACTCCTTCATAAGATAATTCTTTATCATATGTTTCATTAAGATGCCACTGGGAAAATTTTATACATTCAAAATCAATTTTCTTCTCATCATCATCATCGAGAAATTTATCTGATACTAGATGTTTTACTAAATTTTTCTGTAGTAATCTATGTGACTCTAAATCAAAAGTAATTATTTTGGAATATTTTTCAGTTAAACTATCATTATTTTTTAAAGTCACTGTTGAATCTACAAGTAAAAAACTATCCCTAGTTTTTTGTTTATTTTCTATTTCCATTTATCCCAATTATAATCCTCAAACGTAACATTTTTCATTTCATTATCGTTAGGTCGCCATGCTATATCTGCTAAAACTAAAACTATTGTTGTATTTTCAGTTGGATTTAGTAATGCAGCAGCCACTCCATTAGGAACTTCAATTAATTGTGCTTGATCTGCATTCACTTTAATTTCATGAAATTCTCCTTTTTGATCTTTTATGATCAGAATTATTTCTCCTTGAATACAGTAAAAATAACTAGTCCTATTTTGATGAATATGTGGACCTTTAACTTCCTTTGATTTTATTTTGTTTACATAAACCATCTCTGGATCATTAAATTTTTTATCCCAATTTCTCCATACAACTGTCAATTCACCATTAGTATGAGAATCATTGATATCTTTTGTAATATGATTTTCTAAATTATGTATCATAAAACTTTGATTCATATAAAAAAAATTATAGTTTAACCAATAAAAGTTTGGATTCAATTCTATTGTTTAATCTTTAGAATTTTTATTAAAATACTCTATCCATTTCTACTTTCTTAAACTAATCTTTGCTATAACAAAGAAAGTTGTTTGTGCACAAGAAGATATAACAAATGCACTTGCAGCCCCAATTATTCCAAAATAATTTGGCAGTATAACCATGCCTGTTATTAGAGTCAAAACAGCGATTATTCTACCTATTAGCACATATCTTCCTTTTTCCAATCCTAAAAACTCAGATATGAGAATATATCCTAATGTTGCAGGAGTAACTGATAGACATAATATCTGAACAGTAATCCCTGCTTCACTATATTCTGGAAAAAATGTTTCAATAATTATAGGAGATAGAATTATTCCAAGAACTGATATTCCTATTGAAATGATTATAGTTAGTTTTTTTAATTTTTTATTTGATACATTACTTGCTTCTTGCGGAATAAGATATTTCATAATAATGTTAGAAAATGCCATTAAAATAGAATAGAATTGCATTCCTAATGCATAATTACCCAAAATCTCAAATCCTAATAATGGTGCGATAATTAGTTTATCTGCTTCACCTTTTAATCCTCCAACGCCTCTTTCAGCATAATTATTCCCAACAAATCCTATTCGAGATTTTAAAATTGACAAATTAATCTTTGACTCACGAAATATTTGAAACATAACTATTACAAAAATAACATATGATGTTGCTATACCAAAAATTATTCCATTAAATCCAACTAAATAATAAAATCCAATTCCAAAAATTACCATTAAACATTTTTGTAAAATAAAATATTTTGAATATCTGGCATACAATTTTTTTCCAAGAAAATAATTTATTGTTAGATCATAAATGATGAATGCTAAAACAAGTAAACCAAGATCAATTCTTTGAAATATTGCAAATAAAGTTGTAAATGCAATAAAGCCTCCTGTTAATGAGATTAAAATTAATGTAGAATGAATTTTTATATTTTTTGCCACATAAACTGTTATGACATTTGGAGTTCCTAGTGATGAAATTAAATATGTAACTCCTACAATTGCCAAATAATATTGAATTTCACCATAATCTTGAACCCCTAATTCTTTTGCCAGAAAAAACCAAAAAAATCCTGAAATAGCAGTCCCGAAAATATTTGCAGACCCTAGGCTTCCTATGTCTTTTACTACACTAGTTTTTACTTTTAAAAAATTCCAGAAATCTTTCATATTTTATCAATAATTATGTAAATTATTCCTTTTTCGATGATTTAATAATCGTTCTATGCTTCGTAACTCATATTATATGTCTGATTTGATATAATTGTAGGTAAAATGAGTTCAAATGACACTTCTACAGGCAGAAATGATTCATACAAATTTAATTTAATTCCTAAGGAAGTACCAAAAATTAATACAAAATATAGAAAAATTGTCACATCAATTCCACCAGAAAATTCAATTCCAATTTTAAATGATTTACGAAAATATGAACCTGAATCAATGAGTTTAGAATTACCTGTAGTTTGGGATAGAGCAGAAAATTTTCAAGTTTTTGATAAAAATGGAAATTGTTGGATTGATTTTTCTTCAGGCACATTTGTTGTAAATGTAGGCCATAGGCACCCAAAAATTTGTAAAGCAATAACTGAGACAGTAGATAATAATTTTCTTCATAATTATTACTTCCCTTCTGAAATTCGTGCAAAATTAGTTAAAAAATTACATAGTATGATTCCTAAAAATTTAGACAAGGTATTTCTGTTAACAACCGGCGCGGAGGCAACTGAATGTTCAATTAAATTAGCACGTATACATGGAAAAAAAATAAATGAAAACAAAATAGGTATTATTTCATTTCTTGGCGCAATGCATGGTAAAACTTTAGGTGCTTTAATGGTAGGTGGTAAAACTAAAGAAAAACATTGGATTGGCAACCACGATCCGGATATGTATCATTTACCATTTCCAAGTAAAGATTCAGGTGAAGAATTTTTTAAAGAAAGTATAAAGAAATTAGAAGAAAGTGGTGTAGATCTTTCTACAATTACTGCATTCATGGTAGAATCATATCAGGGTTGGGGGGCACTTTTCTATCCTAAAAATTACATAAAAGCCCTAAGAAAATGGGCAAATGAAAACAATGTGATAGTAATATTCGATGAAATTCAAGCAGGATTCGGAAGAACTGGAAAACTTTTTGCTTATGAGCATTATGAGATTGAAGCTGATATTGTTTGTTGTGGAAAAGGTATCTCATCAGGACTACCACTATCTGCAGTAATTGGAAGAAAAGAATTAGTCGATGTTGATCCTTCGTTAAACAGTACGCATGGAGGCAATCCAGTATGTTGTGCTGCAACTTTAGCCAGTCTCGAAGTATTAGAATCTGAAAATTTAATTAATGAATCTGCAAGGAAAGGGGAAATTTTAGAAAAAGAATTAATGTTAATTAAAGAACAATACCCAGAAAGGATTGAGATATTTGGAAAAGGATTAATTTTTGCAGTTCATATCAAAAACCCTGCTACAGATGCATTAGATGCAGAATTAGTAGATAGAATTATTGAAAAATGTATGCAAAAAGGATTAATTTTAATTCGAACCGCTACTGGAACAATAAAAATAGGTCCACCTTTAACTATTACAGATGATGCACTGTTGGATGGAATATCCGTGATAGCAGAATCAATTAAAGAATGTTTAAAATAATTTTAAAAAGATTAGAATAATAGTTCAGAAAATATAATTTTAATCCAATATTATTTTCTTTTCTGTATATAATGGATGTCTTAGTAATCTTTTTACAAATACTTTAGTTAAAATTCTTGCAATGCCTAAGCTAGTAGTTCCATAAAGATTAACATAACGACTAAGTATATCCTGTTGTTCTTCATCTAAAATAAATTCTACATTCTTTTTGTTTTCAAATTTATAGTCATGTAGAGGCTTAATTGTTTTATCAATATTGAATTGTTTAAGATCAAAAGATATGCTAATTGTTGGAATATTAGTTTGATTTGTGAATATATTAGAACTGACACATCGATCATAATTCAACGCATCATCAACAAATAATTTATTTTCAACTGTATCTTGACCATTTTTTTTCAAGAATTTCAGTGTACAATCTTTTGCTAGATTCATTAAATCATCAATATAATTTGATAATGCAACCGCCTTGTGAACAAATAATAGATTGTATCCGAGTTCACCTTTCATGTAAGATTCAATCACTTCCTGTTTTTGTGTTTCTTGATATAATTCGTCACGGTCTTGATATAGTTCATTTTTTGTTTCACTTTCAAAGGAATCAAATAATTCTTTTATGTTTCCAGAGAGTTCATTTTCGAAGATTAATTTTAACCAATCAAAAACAGATAGATTCATTGATTTAATAAATTTCAACAGTGTAGAAAAAAATCCTACATTATAGAAAATTTCAATAATCAAATGTAATTTTCTACATTTTAAGTAATCATCAAATGGTAAACTATCTGTTGATGTACAAATTTTATCAATCTCGGCAGCACAAATTGTTTCGCCCAAAATTTTGTAATACCCTGAACAACGAGGGAGTATTCTATAACGTGTCTGCATTCCAAATTGTTCAATATTTTCTGGTGTAGTTACTTCAGTACCAGGAATCATCATTAATTGGTAATTATCAATTTTGTCAAATCCTGCATTAACAATTGTTTCATTTGTATCAAAATGAGTTTGTAATGTTTCACCAGGCATGCCTAAAATAATTTCACTTCTAGAATAAGCCTGAACGTCTGCAGCATCTTTGGCTAATTGTAGTAGATCATCAGATGAAATATTTGCTCGTTTAACATTTTTCAAAACATCCTGATTAAGCGATTGAACTGAACCCGATAATCGAATTGCACCCTTAACTAATCTAGCTGCATCTAAAACACGTTCTTTATTGTTTTTTCCTGTGTCGCAATGAACATAATCTGGCCAATTATATTTCTCCTGACATTTTGCAATGGCCTTACATGTGTCAATGTCTTGACTATACATTCCAAAATTTGAATCAACCAACCAAAGATCATTTCTTCCTCCTTTTTCTCTTACAGTATTCATTTTTTTAGATATAAATTCCAATTCTAGATTAGTTTTTTCAAAACTATTTCTGTAAACTCTAGAATAATATGATAAACCTTCAACACAAAAGGTACATGTGAAAGGACAACCACGTGTTGTTTGAATAGTAGGTTGTAATTTACCATCAAAAAATTCATCCATTTTACCTTCCAAGTAAGGAGATGGAATTTCAGATAAATCACGAATACGTTCTATAGATGTTGAAATATGTGGTTTATTATCTGCCATTATAAAATGAACTGATGGTAATTCACCACGTAAAGATTCTTTTTTTAGATTCACATTAATTAAATTTGCAATTAAATTTGCAAAAGCCACTTCACCTTCTCCAGTTACATAAAAATCAATTTCAGGATGAGTTCTCAAAAACGTTTCTTGTTCATTTGGATTAACAGGATAATTTGGGCCACCCATAATTGTAATAATTTCTGGTTTAATTTTTTTTAGCCTCTTGGCTAATGAAAATGAAAGTTCTGAATTCCACATGTAATTACTAAAACCAATTATATCTGGAATTGTTTTTTCTAATTCTTCCGCAAATCTTTCTGGATATTTAAATAATTTAATTGATGTGTTGAGATGAAGATTTTTTTCAGTAAAAGTTGCAATCCCTCCAATAGCTGAAGGCATTGTTTCGGATGAAATTTGTGGTTTAGTATATGTTGGATCCATTAACCAGATAAGCGGATGATTATCATGGGTTAAATTAAAATTAATATTTGATGTTTTTTGTTTTACATCTTCTTTTTTAGATTTGTCAATTTGTATAATTTCCACACATTTTAATTCAAAAATTAATATAAAATGCTTACTTGAAAAATCTCATTAAAAATATTTTTAATTAAATGATTAATGTATATTTTAATAGATTTGACGTTCTATTATACGTAAATTTGCAAAAATTTAATCAGAATTTCTAAGTTTTTCCAAATATTCAGGTTCTTTTATTTTAATATATTCAGTATAATTTGGAATTTCAAAAGATAATGATTTGTATATTTTAACTGGTACTTTATCCAATCCTAAAAACAATGCAACAGATAATCTATGTGCGCCATTGATTATTTGTAATTTATGTGGATTATCAACATCTATCCACGTTTTTTTATTATGAATGATATATCGCGTCTTAATTTTTTTTTGAGAATAAGATCCAAGAATTATAGGTTCAAGTATGTTATTTTTCTTAATGTCATCGTGTAATTTAATGAATTTTTTTGAAACTCTTTCTACATCTTCAATAATTCCTTTATCATGATCTCCTATGAATTGATAATACAATGTATTTTGTAATTGAGTATTATTCTCTAAAACATCTTTTAGAAATTCAATTCTATATTCAATATCTTTTCTATTTTCTGTTAAAAGTATCTTAGGGGATAAAAATGAAGATTTTACAGAACGTTGTTGAATTAAATCGATAAACATTAAACATTTTTTATAAAATGGTATATTTGGTTGGGGAGATTGAACCAAGCCATCTGAAAACATTTTCATTCAATAAATTATTTCTAAGTTGATGATATTTTTTGTTCAATTAATTCACAAATTATATGATAAATCACTCTATGCACTTCTTGAATTTTATCAGTAGATGATGAGTTTACAATTATCGGGATATCTATCATATTTTTAATTTCTCCACCATTGTTTCCAAGTAATCCAATAATTTTAGCATCTTTCTTTTTTGAAGAAATTATGCCATTTATCACATTTTTTGAATTACCGCTTGTTGAAATCACAATTACAATATCATTTTTCTGTACCAAGCTTTCACATTGACGACTAAAAATGGTTTCAACAGAATAATCATTAGACAACGAAGTTAGAACTGATGTATCCGTAGTTAATGAAATAGCTGGAATACTTTTTCTTTCAATCTTATATCGTCCAATTAATTCTGCAGCAATATGCTGTGCATCTGCAGCACTACCACCATTTCCAAAAAGATAAATTTTATTTCCATTTTTTAGCGAATTATATATTTCATCAACTGCATCACTAATTTTCTGGGATAAATTAATTGATTTTTCAATAATTTCAGCACTTTCTAAAATTTTTTTTCCAATAATGTCATTCATGTTTAAACCAATCTTTCTCTCAATTTTTTTTGAACTGGTAATTCTGAATCCCAAATCTGTTTTTTACCATCTCCCATTATTTTATCAATTACTCGGATATCTCTAACCATTCTCACTAAACCAGCTTTTTCTAAAGAAGCTGCTTGATCTGAACCATACATTGCTCTATTCAAAGTGATATGGCGTTCAATGGATGTAGCACCTAAAGAGACAGCAACCATTGGTAATTGATATGAACTGATTTCGTGACCGCTATATCCTACATCACATTTGAATTTTTTTTGAAGTGTTTGAATAACTCTTAGATTAGCTTCTTCAATTGGCATTGGATATGTACTATGAGTATGCATTAACTCAAATGGACATTTATTTTTTTTGAAAATAGAAATTGCTTTTTTGATATCATTCAAAGTACTCATTCCAGTAGAAATGAAGGTATGCTTTTTTTCTTTAGCAATTAATTTTAAAAGTTCTGTGTGAACTAACATTGCAGATGCAACTTTATTGAATTTAGTGTTAAATTTTCTCATTTGAATCTGACTTTCAGTATCCCAGCATGATACAAACCAAGGAATTTGTTTTTTCTTGCAATAATTATCAATTATTTTGTATTCCTTTTCAGAAAATTCTAAACCTTCTTTTTGTTGTCTCTGAGTGGTCCCCCAAGGACTATCACGAGGAGCATCTAAAACTTTTTTCGAATAGACCTTGTCTATAGTTCTTTTTTGAAATTTAACTGCGTCACAACCTGCATCTACCGCCATATCGATAAGTTTTTCTGCAATTTTTATATCACCATTATGGTTTATTCCAATTTCAGCAATAATGAATGTCAATGTAATGAAAATATTTTGCCTCTTTTTAATATTTTAGATCTAATACCACTTAGTTTTAGTAGAAAATTTGGATAGCAAAATTAAATCAGATATTTCTCTAAAACATCCCTTTCCACCTGGAGATTTACATACAAAATCTACTATTTTTTTTACTTGAGGCACAGAATCATTAGGTGCAGCTGCAAAACCAACTTTCTCTAAAACCCCAATATCATTTACATCATCTCCAATGAATGCTATTTCGTCTAAATTAATTTTATATTTTTTACAAATTTTTTCTAATACTAGTTCTTTTTTTGTTAATCCAGAATAGATTTCAAATATGTTCATATCTTTAGCCCATTTTTTTGTAATAGCCGATTTTTCTTTTGTGAGAATAATTGTTTTAATATTATTTCTTAGTAAAATGTTAACACCCATTCCATCTCTAACATGAAATTTTTTTAAAATTTCAGCATCTTTAGAATAGTATCGTCCACCATCAGTTAAAACACCATCCACATCAGTTAATACTAATTTTATTTTTTTACATTTTTTAGTATTTTGGAGAGTTTTATTTTTAATCATTGACATGTGTATTTTTTTAATCCATCTTAGTAAATGTTTTTAGTTTAAAATTAATCATTTTAATTTTTTTTCAAATATGATTTCCAATATTTTTGAGTCATTTCAGCAACAAAAAAATCAAATACATTATCAATATCGATATTCATTTTTTCATCAGAAGTAATGATTGGTTTCATTCTTGGTCCATAATAATGACCATATTTTTTTAATGTAGTTAACCAAAAAGTGTATACTGAGCCAGTTGTATGAAAAAAATCTGGTAATAATTGTCTTTGATAATATTTTTTATGATTTGCTTTAAATGGTTTTAAAAAATCATCTTTTAATAAAAATGCTTTAAAGGCATGCTCTTTATTTTTAGCAACATTAACAACAGATGTTGCATCTGATTTTTTTAGCAATTTAATAGAATCGTCAATTAAAGTTGAAGCTCTAAACGGAGAAGTAGGTAGTAAAATGGTTACAATATCGGGAGTATAATTTTCCACTTTCTTTAAAAAGTCAATAGTGTGTTGAACAACATCTAATGTAGAGGAATTATTTTTAGAAAAAGATTTGGGACGTAAAAACGGTGTTTCTGCTCCATATTTTCTAGAAATTTCTGCAATTTTTTTATTATCTGTACTTACAATAATTCTGTTGATTTGTTTAGAATTTTTTGCATCTTGAATTGTATGTGCTACTAGAGGTAATTTATTTAATTTTTTTATATTCTTTAATGGTATTCCTTTAGAACCCCCTCTTGCAGGAATGATTGCTAGAATTTTTAATTTTTGAGATTTCATTTAATTTTCATTTCCAATTCTAATTTTTTTAATATGTTCATCAACTAATTGCTTTAAAGGTATTTCATTATCTTTTAAAAACGACTTCATTTGTATTTCAGTAATTTCAGTATCAACTAGATATCCTCCATAGTAAAAATGATTTTTAATTTTTGTATTTAATCCACGTAGATCAAAATCAAATGTATTTTTTTCTAAAATATGTAAAAATTTATCTAAATCGTTAGGATTAACTTTTTCTTCTAAACACTGTCTAATTAATTCAGGTAATTTTTCAATTTCTTTAATTCTATGAACTGAAGGAAGCATAGTGTATAATGCATCAGAAAAAACTATAGAAGGTTTTTCATAACATGCAGCTTCAAATCCAGATGAACCAGCTAATGTTATAACTACTGAAGAATTTTCTAATAATTTTACGTTTGAAAATGAAGGATGAATTAGTTTTACATTTGGAATATTTTGTATTTCTTTATATGTAGAAATAGATCTCCATTCTCTATCTACTTGCCCAGGATTCTCTTTTACATATAACTGATAATTTATTGGAAGTGATTTTACAATAGTTCTAATCATTTCTATTTGATTTGTAAAAAGTGGAGCTCCTAAAAGAATATTTGATTCAGGTTCTGCACCCAAAGGAAAATAAACAAAAGGTCTTTGTAAATCTACATCATGGAGTAAATTTCTTTGCATGAATTTTTCTCTAGATTTAATTTTAAAATTATTAATGAATGAATTTTTTAATACCGCAAATTTTGTTCTACCAAAATAAGTGTAATGTGTTTTAATATGACTATTATTTGAAAAAATAAATTTGATTAATGCTTTTATCAATTTTGATTTTGAATAGCCTTCATTTTCAAGTGAAATTTTTATTTGTTTAGCCACATCGTGTTTATTCCTATACTCCCTCATTTCACTAAAATCTCTATTAGAACCATCAATCATCTTAAAATTTTCATGGGTGTCTAAAATTTCACGATTTTCTGAAATTCTACTTTTATATCCTATCATAGGATTGCTTAAAATTAAAATTCGTATTTGTTTTGCTTGTACGAATTTATAAAATAATTCGGAATGATGGTGATTTGGAGTATAAGCTAATACAATATCTGGTTGTACATTGTCAAAAATATTCTCAAATAACTTACAACAATCCTCTTCAATAGACAATATTTCTTCTGATGAAAATTTATAATAATTATAATAATTATAAAATAACCTTTCATTGATAGCAATTTTCCAAATGTCAATATCGTATTTTTTTTCAAATGAGGCTAAATATTCAATATCTGGTGTGTGTATATTTTTAATATTATCGTGAAAAAACCAAATTTTTTTAAATTTAACTAGTTTTTGATCAATATAGAAATTTTTTGGTTGATTTGTAACATCAATTATTGCATAAATATCACAGTCAATCATCTGTTGAAGATGATATGCCATAGAAAAATACAGCGGACCATCAATCCATAAAAGTAATTTTAATTTCACTTTTTAAACCCGTAAAATTATTTTATTTAATTCCTTTGGCAGTCCAGCCACCATCAATGTAAATATCCTGACCTGTTATGTATGATGATGCATCAGAAGATAAGAAAATAACTATTCCCTCTAAATCTTTTGGAACTCCCCATCTATTCAAAATAGTATTATCAGAAATTATTTTTCTTCTTTTTAGATTTTTCCAACTTTTATTTGTCATGGATGTTTTAAAATATCCTGGACCTATATTGTTGACTCTAATACCAAATTTACCAAAATCTAACGCCATGGATTTTGTTAATTGTTTTAGTCCTGCCTTGGATGCTTGATATGAAGGATTGTTTGGAAATGCCAATTCCGCATTAATGCTTGTAATATTTATAATCACACCCGAGTTATTTTTTTTCATAAGTTTTACACATTCTTGTGAAAGAAAAAATGGGGCCTTTAAATTCACATCATATGTTTTTTCCCACGATATTTCAGAATAAGTTAAAGATGATTCAGATAATGTAATTCCTGCGTTATTCACTAAAATATCTATTTTTCCAAAATCTTTTTTGATATATTTTAATAATTCAGATCTTTCTTTCTTTTTAGTAATATCACAAAAAAATTCAAATGCTTTCAAATTTTTATTTTGGAATTCTTTAACAGTTTTAGATAATTCTTTTTTTGAAATATCAATTAGGATTACAGTTGATCCAGCACGCAATAATGCCTCTGCAATAGATTTTCCATTTCCTCTAGATGCGCCAGTGACTATAGAAATTTTATTATTTAACGAAAATAATGATTCAAAATACGACATGATATAATGTTCTAAACTATCGATATAAGTGATATTTATGAATAATACGTATAACAAAAATATCAAAAAGATGATTCAGATTAAATTAAAAAGTCTGTGTGCACTTACAGTATCCTTGACAAAAGAAAATTCCAGTAAATTTATGAATCATCATATTTGAAATTTTAAATTATTCATATTTCCCGTAATTCACGAACTACAGGTTTACTACTCCATCCAGTTTCCGTAGAATATCCTTCAAGATAAATTTGAATTGCATGTCTTTCAGAACCTTCCAGTATGGGTCTTACGCCATGACCTGCGTGAGGCCCATCTTGAAAAACGATTGCAGTATTATCTAGATTATATGGTTCAAAAATTCTCTTTGATTCATCCTCTTCAGGAGTAATGTAAGTACCTCCAGGTTCACCATCTTTCCAATTTTTTGTGAAATATATCATAAAAATTATTGTACTTGGACCAGAATTATGAATATGTGGTGATTGATAATCTCCCTTTCGTGAGATTTTCATGGAAAAGTGTTTTAATTTGTTAACAGAAACACCGGAAAATTTTTGCATATTGTTGATAAACTCTTCACTAAATAAATAATGATGAAATTCATTCCAAGAATCACTAAATCTAGAATCATGACAATCGGAAGGATAACTACCGTCCGAATCATTTCCCCAAAGAGTTCTCAGTGAGTCTTTGTCTACTGCAGATACACGTTCCATTACATTTTCTTCAGGAAATGTGTTATGCAATTTCTCATAAAATTCCTTATCGAAGAATTCTTCAATGAATGCCCATTTACATGGTGAATTATTTTGGAATGTATTAGAAAAAGAGAAAATACTATTCCAATTAATTATTTTAGTATTATTTTCACTCACGATGATTCAATCCTTTTAGTAATTTTAAAAATTAACGAGGTTAAATATTTCTGGTAAAATTTCCCTATTAGAGGTTTGAGAAATAATGCCTTTAAGGATAGTTTTAATTCAACAGTAATTTTAACGTCCGAACCTGATTCCATATCATTACAGAATATGTTAACTATACTTCCTTTTGCAGGACCATCAATTATCTCTGTCATCAATTCAGTTTCAGATAATAATTTATGAACCGATTTCTGCTCAATTATGTTTTTTACTAATGTAGAGAATCTGATTTTTTCTTCAGTAAAAATTTCATCATTTTCTTTTTTAATGATTTTCACATCTGTTATCTGAGCAGGGAAATAATTTGGATAATATTCGAAGTCCATAATATATTCTAATAATTTTTTTGGTCTAATATTAGATGTAGTTAAAAATTCTAGTTTTGACATAGTGTGAGACTTTTTATATCTTATTTATCATTTTTGCATCTAAAACTTCTAATGAATTATCATCAAACTTATTATGTAATAATAGAATCATGTAAAAATGAATAAAAAAAAAATAATTATTTCTATTTCTATTATAACTATAATTATAATTATTTTTACATCACAAAATTACAATAGTTTGGATATTGAAGATTTTGATAGATTAGAACGGTTAGAATTAAAAAATGTGGATAATGAAAGATTACCAGATATTTATTATATTATTTTAGATGAATATTCGGGAAATCATTCATTAATCAAGGATTTTGATTTTGATAATAGTAAATTTCTGAATGAATTGGAGACTAGAGGATTTATTATTCCTGAAAAGAACTTTAGTAATTATCCAAATACTGCATTATCGCTTCCATCCATGTTGAATATGCAATACATGGAGTTTCTTAGTGAAGAGATAATGGAAGAAAAATTAAACGATCTAAGACCAACAAAAGTATTACGTGAAAACAATTTAGTAATAAAAAATTTAAAGTCGCAGGGATATTATGTCATTTCATTTTATTCTGGTGCGGATAGTGTACCTCTACTGGTAGATGAAAAACCATGTAATTCCAGATCTCTATTATCTAGTTTTGATAAGAAAGGTGAAATTTTATGCACATTCTCAGAGATACCAGAAATAAGTAAACGTGTTTCAGAACCACTGTTTGTATATTCGCATATGTCATTACCACACGGTCCTTATATTTTTGATAGAAATGGCAATGATGCAGTTTTTAATTCTGAAAATTTGAATGAAGAACGTGATTATTATCTGGAACAATTAAAATTTACAAATTTAAAAACTATTGAATTAATTGATTTGCTCATTAAGGAAAAATCAAGAACATCTATAATTATTCTTCAATCAGATCATGGTCAGAGAATTGGAGTTGATTGGGAAAAACCAACAGATGATATGATTATACAAAGTTTGAATAATTTTAATGCATATTATTTACCTGATGTTGAAAAAGATCTTATTTATGATGGAATGACGCCAGTTAATACTTTTAGAATAATTTTTAATGCATATTTCAATCAAAACTTTGAGATTTTAGAAGACAGACATTTTTGGGTAAATTCTGATAGAGAACCTTACAATTTCTTAGAAGTCACAGATATAATCGATGAGTTTGGATGAGATAGATGACCGATACTAGTTTATTTCTTTTCATAATCTGGGAGAGAGCTAGAAATCATACAGATAGTATAATGAATGATTTAAATGAAAATTTTACTATAAGAGATGTTTTTGAGATAGAATGGAATAAAAATGAATTTTTACAAAATTTAAAAAGATTCTATGGAAAATCCTTACCTGATGCAAAACAAAAAGCTACAACTTGTGGAATGGGCCCATTTTTATTAATTGTAGTTTCTGACTCAAAACCAGATCTACGAGAACCAAGCAAATCTAAATTTTCATCAGAACGAGATTTAGTGAATGTTAACATTCTCAATAGTAAACTAAAATATAGAAAATTAATTGGCGAAGAGTTTACTGTGCATAGTACTGTATCTGAGAATGAAACTGAACATAACTTGACTCTGTTATTTGGTAAAAATAAACAGGATTTCTTGAAAGGACTTCCTGAGAAATGGAATGGAAATATAAAAAAAATCTCACAAGATTTAGTGGCAAGTAATGGATGGGATAGCATGGAACAACTTCTCTATGTAATGAATGGAACCATTGATTATGTTATTTTAAGAAATTTTGAAGGAATGCCAAAAGAATTTGATTATCATGATGTAGATATGCTCACGGTAGATGAAAAGCTACCCTATATTGTAAAAAATAATTTTTCATTATCAAAAGATAATCCTGAATCAATTTCATTTCTTGTTGGAGAAAAAAACATAACACTGAACCCAAATTATCTTGGTCAACATTATTATGATCAAAAATGGGAAAAAGATATTCTAAAAAGACGTATTCTCCATCCTAATGGATTTTATGTGCCAAGCAAAATGGATTATTTTTACACTCTACTCTATCATGTAATCTTTCATGGTCGTTGGAAAGAAAGTCAAGAAATAAGAGATGATTATAAGAAGAAACTTTTAGAATTAGGGGAAGAACTCAAAATAGAAAAAATCTCAGAAAAATCTCTAAATAATAAAAATTTCATGAAGGGCATAATCGAACAATATCTAAAACAAATGTCTTACAAACGTTCTGATACTGCAAGTTACAAATTCAGACATAATGAAACATCCAGATTAGCAAAGACATCAATTTTTATTTTAAAGAATCATGGTTTACAGCATTTACTATATGCCGTAAAAGAAAAAATTAAATTTGTTCTCAAATTACGATATTAGATATTTTTATACTTTGGATTTAATGTATCTGATTGAATCTACAGTTGTCGGATCTGTGTCTTTTAAAACTGCTGAATAAATTGTTGAATAATCTAGTAAATAAATCAGATTAACAATCTTTGATAAGATATTTCCTTCAATTGAATTAATTTTTTTATAATTAATTTTTTTCCCTTTAAAGAATTCCTCTATAATTCTCCATCTTTCAATCGTTTTTTCATGATCATTTTTCCCCTGAATCAAGACTGGTCTAACTAAGGATTCTTTCTCCCATGATACTATGCCATTATGACAAGTTTCAATGACATCTTCCGTCATCGCATGAATTTTAGTATTTTCTTGCAGACAGTTTTTGTATCTAATTGCAACTGATTGAAAACCAGCTGGATAATACACTGCTACAACATCTTTAGTGAATTCTGCAAGGTTAAGAGCTGTGTTATTTGCTGTTAAATTTTCAGAAAAAATTTCTTTTTTGGTATTCTGTAATGTTAAAATTGATTCCAAAACTTCTTCTTTATCCAATGGTAAAATTGGTCCTAAAATATTTAGTATTGAATATAAAAATCTGGTAAATGATGCTCTAGGCGAATGTATCATTGGAATTTTGTGAAATATAATATCTTCTTTTTTACAATAATTTTCCATATCTCCTCCTGATGAAAATCCGATAATTTTTGCAGAAGTTTTTTTCGCAATTTTCAGAACCTCTAATACCTCCTTTGTGTTACCTGATACACTTGTTGCAATAATTACAGTTTTTGAATCAACAGTTCTTGGTAGTGTATATCCTTTAACAATTGAAACATGAATGTCTTTTTTTGATAATATCGCACTTATTACATCTCCAATAGAACCTGAACCGCCCATTCCTGAAAAAACTATATGATCAATATCTTCTGCATCAAATTTTTCAAATTTATTCTCATATGATTCTCTTGCTATGTCTGGCCATGAATCATAGGTTTTGTACATACGTTCTTTATCGACTCTGTCCAAATCGTCTATTTTCATATCTAACTGATTGCCTTTATTGTAAAATACTTAACTACAAAAACCTCATTTAAAAAATAATATATGAGAATTTTTTGTAATCTAGTATGACCTTAAGAACTGTTGAATGGAAAAATAACTCTGTGGTAATGATTGATCAGACAAAATTACCAAATGTACTTGAATATGTAACTTATACGGATTTTAATCAAGTAGCAGAAGCAATTCGCACCTTGGTTGTAAGAGGCGCTCCTGCT
>MDSW01037984.1_pt1 | contig 23408 bp, 19 predicted proteins | sample 811171 | NCBI WGS metagenome assembly MDSW01 (sample SAMN05326641, study PRJNA326480) | marine metagenome | isolation source: seawater | place: Atlantic Ocean: North West | collected 2012 | reverse complement strand
GGGGGGGGGGGGGGGGGGAGGACGTGAGCGCGCGCGACGAGGACGAAACGAACGAAATGAAATGGTTCCCCCGGGGCGAGTTCGTGGCGTGGGGGGGCGACGCGCGAGGACGACGGACGCGTCGCGCGCGTCGCGCGCGCCGCGGCGAGGGCGAGGAGGAGGAGGAGGAGGCACGCGGAGGAGGACGCACCGGGCCGGACATGTCGAGTGCGGTCCTCGCGCGGCGCGTGCGACGCGAGAGTGACGACGCGAGAGGAGAGAGAGAAGCCTCGCCTCGCTCGACGCGCGGTAGTGCCTTCACGGGTGCCTTCGTTTTCGCTTTCGACGTCGCCTTTCAAAGCACATCGGGAAAGGGAAATTCAAACCGCGAAGTCGCTTTCAACGACGAGGTTTTCGGTTTCAAAAAACCCAACACGGACACGCAGAGAGCGTTCGGTCGGATAAGCGCGCCATCGACCGCGCCATCGTCCGGCGCGCTTCGCACCGCCGCTCGGACCATGCGCGCGTTACTCAGCATCCACGGCGTCGCCGCGGGCGCGGGAACGGACGCCGCGTGCGCGAGCGCGTCGAGGAAACGCTCCGAGCGCGCGGCGACCTGCGCCGATCGCGCGGCGAGATCAGGCGGCGCGTCCGCGCGAGGGTTGCGCGAGCAGCAGCGCTCGTCGCCTCTGGTGCTCGCGAGCGGGGGATCTTCGCGCGGCGTCGTCGCGTCGTCGGCGACGTCGTCGTCGTCGTCGTCGTCGTCGTCGCGCGCGTTAGGACGCGCGCGACCGTCGCGATCGGGAGGGGCGGTCGCCGCGGCCGCCGCGGCCGCGGAGGACGGCGCGGCGACGGGGAAGGAGCCGGAGGATGCCGCGTCCTCGTCCCACCCGGAGACGAGCGACGGCGACGGCGGCGACGACGGCGCGGGGGGTGGCGGCGACGACGAGCCGCCGATCAACGGCGGGTGGGGGGATTTCGACGGCGGGCCGGAGTGGGACGGCGAGGACGACGAGGAGTACGTCGGCGTCGACGAGGTGCGTCCCTCGCGCTCGCGCGATCGCCGCCGCGCGGATCGCCGCAGCGATTCGAGTCGATCGATCCTCCGCGCGCGCTGTCTCGCTCGCCGCCCTAAAAATCAATTCTTCCCTCTCCGCGACCTCTGCCCCCCTCGCGCCCCCCACCCCCCCCCTCCCCTCTAAATAAACCCTAACCCTAATCCTAACCCTAACCCTAACCCCCAACCCTAACCCCCCAGGCGACCGCGATGTGTAGTAAGAACGGCGCGACGCTCCCGAAGGACATGGCGGACATCGCGGACGCGGAGGGCGTTCGCGTCGTGGTGATGAAAGATTTTCTGAGATACACCACGTCCGGGCCGCTCGCGGGATTCCTCGCGTGGCTCTTCGCCAAGTACCCCGCGGTGCGCGACCGCGCGATCGCGGACCCGTGGTTCTTGTACAAGCTCGCGGTGGAGGTGCTCGGCGACGTCGGGCTGGCGGTCGCGGGCGAGGCGACGAGCAGGAACGACGCGTCCGCGTTGGACGAGGCGGAGGCGCGTTCCATCTCACACTGGTTCCCATACGACCGCGTTGGCGTGGTGAACGCCGTTCCTTAAGGACTTTCGCCGGCGCATCTCTCCGCCCACCTCCCGCTTTCAATCCCCGACCTCGACGCCTTTCAACTCCAACTGACGCCTTTGAACTCCACCCCGACGTCGCTTTGAACGATGGAACGACCCAAAGTTTTTCTTGTCCGACGTCGTGTCGTCGGTGTTCTTGAACGGCGCCGTGCTCACGATGCTCTCTCCCGCGGTGACGCTCGGGAAGACCCCGGGCGGGAGGAAGGCGTTGATCGTGAAGTCGCGCATCGGCGGCCGGTTGAACCACTTCATGCGGCTCGTGTTCATGGCGCAGCCTCCGGGGAAGATGCCGGCGTCCATCTTCGCGAAAGCCGGGCACAGAGTCATCCCGTACGCGTGGAAGTGGCGCGGCCTCGCGCTCCTCGCGCAGGGCGTTCGCATAGCCGCCGTCTCCGGCGCGATCGGGTTCGTCGGCCAGGGCACCTCGAACGCCGTCTGCGCGCTCCGCCGAAAGTACTGGAGCGGATCGTACTCGAAGGCGTACGCGGAGACGGTTCGACCCGAGTCGCCGCCGCTGTTGGAGCCCGCCGTCGAGTGGGCGCTCTTCACGGGCACGGACGCCAACTGGCGGCAGCAGGCGATCATCGGCGTCGAGCGCGTGATCGAGGGAGCGGCGAGCGGCGGGGGGAAGGTCTCCTCGATCGTCGCGCGGGCGAGCAGCGCGGCGATTCGAATCGCGAACAACGCGTGGGGGGGCGAGCGGTTCGCCAGTCGCATGCGGCGGATGGAGGACGAGGTCGCGAGACGGCACGGGGAAAGTCCTTAAGGATCGGCGTTCACATCGCGAACGGGGTCGTATGGGAAGCAGTCTCACCTGCGTCTGCGTCTCATCCATCAGCCCCAACGCGTACAGCCCCACCGCGAGACGGGCGGTACTGAGCCAGCCAGCCCCCACGGCGCGTTCGTGAAAAAAAACTATATTATTGTCTTGAGAGGGAGAAGAGGAGAGCGTTTCGTTTCGTTTCGTTTCGTTTCGTTTCGTCATGAGAGCGAGCGATGTAAACGACGACCCAACAGAGAGTCGTTCCGTTTGGTTCGCGTTCGATACGACATACGCGACTACCTACGACGCCTCCGCGCTCGCCGCCTCCCTCGGCGCGGGCGCCGGGAGCGTCCCCACGCGATCCACCTTCCCCACGAGCCACGGTGGCGCCCTCGCCGGCTTCGGCAGCCCATACTTAAACTTCTGCGGGTAAAACAGCGCCCGCAACCCTAACCGGTTGTAATGCACCGTGACGACGCTCCCGCCGTTTTTCTCGATGGCCTCCTTGGCCGCGGCGCTCACTCGACTCACCTCCACGTTGATCTTCGCGGTGAACGCGTGCCCGTCCATCTCCTTCGCGAGCAGCTTCAGCCCGTTCTTCACCCTGGGATCGATCAGCCGCGCGTCAACGAAGTCTTTCATCGTCAGCGTCTTCGAGACGTCGAGCCTTCCGTCGTCTATCCACTTTTGCAGCTTCCACAAGTTGAGCGGCGTGAACACCATCCTCTTCGGATTGACGAACCCGCGCTTCGGGAGCGTCAGCCGTAAAGGCGTCTGCCCGCCCTCGAACCCGATCCTCGGCGCGCCGCCGCTGCGCGATTTCTGCCCGTTGTACCCGCGTCTGGCCGTCTTCCCCATGCCGCCGCCGCGCCCTCGTCCGACGCGCAGCCGCCACGTCTTCGACCCCGGATTGTCCTTGAGATTCGACAGCGAGATGACACCCTGCGGTGGGATCGGCGACTCGCGCGGGACGAGCGTGCCGTAGCCGCCGTCCTTCCGCTTCCCGTTGCCGCGGTATCCGCGCGAGTATCCGCTCGAGACGCACCCCCACGGAAGGAGCGAGGGCGAGGACGATCCGCCGCGGCGTTGCGTCGCGCGGAGCGTCGAGAGCGTCCACGTCGAGAGAGATCGCGACGCGGAGGAGGAGGAGGAGGAGGAGGAGGAGGATGCGTCGACGACGGATCGACGCGCGTCGGACGCGGCCGCCGCGCGGCGGCGCGCCGTCGCGGCGTGCGCGTTCGCCGCGGGCGCGAGGGACTCGCGCGCGCGTCGCAGGACGCGCCACATCGCGCGCGAGGTGTGAGAGGGGGACGTCGCGCGACGAACCCTAAAAGCATCATCGCATCGCGTCGAGTCTCGAGAAACTCAAACCGACCGACGATTTATAGGAATCTGGTGTCGGCAGTGTCGACGGCGCCGCGCGGCCGTCATGCGGTCGCTCGCCGGCGCGCCGGCGGCGACCGCGCTTCCTCACGCTTCCTCGCGCGCCCTCGCTCGCGCGCGCGCGGTCCGTCCCCGCTCGGCGGCCGTCCCGCGCGGACGTCGTCTCCGACGCGTCGACGACGCGGAACGAAGACGGCACGACGTCGTCCCCAATGCCGCCTCCGTCGTCTCCCCCGCGGATACGATGGAGATATGGTCGCTCCTGACGCTGTGCGCGGCGGGCGGGAACGCCGCGGGCGAGCGCACGGCGCTCGGGCGAGCGCTGTCGGGACCGGTGTGCGCGATGGTGCTCGGCGCGATCCTCTCGAACGCTCACGGTGCGCGCACGCACCCACCGCACCGCCGGGGGTCAACGTTCATCAGTTTGATCGCGCGACCCTTTCAACTGACCGACGATTCAAACCGCCTCAAACGACAGTCCTCCCGCCGCCGGGCGCGCACTACGCCGCCGTCCAATCGCTCGTCGTCGCGCTCGCGACGCCGCTGCTGCTCCTCGGCGCGGACCTCCGAGTAGTCTTCGAGGACACGAAGCGGCTGACGCGCGCGTTCGCGGTCGGAAGCGCCGCGACAGCCGTCGGCGCCGTCGTCGGCTTCGCCGCCGCGCACAGCTGGCTGTCCTCCTCCGGCGTCGCCGGCGCGTTGGGACCCGACGACGGATACAAAGTCGCCGCCGCGCTCGCGGCGAAGAGCATCGGCGGCGGGTTAAACTACGTCGCGGTCGCGAGCGCGCTGGGGGTGTCCGCGAGCGCGATGAGCGCGGGGATCGTCGCGGATAACGTCTTCGCGCTCGTCTATTTCCCAGTCGTCGCCGCTCTCGCGGGGGACGGGGAAAGGGACGGTTTTGAAAGGGAAGATGAAACGTCGATCGTCGCGCCGCCTCCGCCGCCCGCCGTGGACGTCGGTCAGATGCTCGCCGCGCTCGCGCTCGCGTGCGTCGTGTCGACCGCGTCTTCGCGCGTCGCGCCGCCGTCGTTGGGGGCGCTGCCGACGGCGACGGCGTTCACCGTGCTCTTCGCCACGCTCGCGCCGCGACGCGTCGCCGCCTACCTCGCCCCCGCCGGAGATTTGGTAGGGAACGCGGCGCTCTACGTGTTCTTCGCCTCCGCGGGCGCCGCCGGCGGGAGCGTCTCGCAGATTTTTTCCACCCCCGCGTTGTTTCTGTACCTCGGCGTTCTGTACGCGTGCCACCTCGCGATCGTGTGGTTCGCGGGGCACAAGGGTTTGGGCATCGCGAAAGCGGAGGCGCTGATCGGGTCGAACGCGTGCGTGGGCGGGCCCGCGACCGCGGCGGCGCTCGCGCGATCGAAAGGGTGGCGAGCGCTCGTCGCGCCGGGGATTTTGGTCGGGAATCTCGGCAACGCGGTCGGGACGTTCGCGGGGCTCGCGCTCGCCGCCGGGTTCAGGGTCTGGACGCGCGGCGGTGGATGACGGACGATGCCTTCGAGCGCGCCGCGCGTGTATTTTATGTTTAGGTTTAGGATGTGAGGTCTAGCTAGGGCACCGACAGAGCAGACGCTAGAGAGCGCCCGTATCCGCGCTCCTTTCTCTCTCCCGCGCCTTCGAGCGCTCTCGCTGCCACGCTTCGAATCCCGGATGCTTCTTCGAAAACGTCCCCGCGGGAGCGTTCACCGCGGCGATCTCGCTCCCTCTCTCCCCTTCCTCCACCGTCTCGTGCAAGAACGCGATCCTGTCGATGACCTTCTCGCTCGCACACAGCATCCTCGCCGCGCTCGCGGGCTTATCCGCGTACCGCCGAAACGTCCCCGGCGACGCGCGTTCGATCGCGCGCATGCGTTCGCGCACGGTGCCGTCGACGTCCGACGTGAGCAACCTCGGCGCGCGCGTGACCATCATCTCGACGCCTATGTCTTCCACGCCAACCTCGCTCATGAGACGTTTCAGCTGTCTCAGGTTACCCGCGACGTTCCCGCTGACGTTCGTGGAGAGAATCTTCGGGTGCGTCTCGATGAGGTGGATGACGTCCACGTGCGGCAGAAGCACGGAGAGCTCGCGCATCTTCGCCGGCAGCGTGCACGTCATGTCCATCCCGAGCACCTGCGGGTTCCGCTCGATGACCTTCCGCAGGTTGACGTTCGGCAGGAGGTCGCGCAGGAGCCTCAGGCGCTCGATCAGAAAGTCCGGCTCGAAGAACAGCACCTTGGGGAACCGCCCGACGCAGAGTCCGACGTCGATCTCAGAGATGCCGACGGCGCGCCACAGCGAATCCTCCAGCTCCGTCACGCGCTCCACCACCCGTCGCGGGTCGCGGAACAGGCCGCGCTTCCCGCCCTCGCGCACCAGCGACGCGCGGTGCGACGCGCTCGCGACGCCGCACGACAGCCAGAACGCGTCCAGCGCGCGCTTCTGCGACGCCGTGAGCTTCACGCCTCCGCCCGGCGCGGACTGCGCGTCGACGTCCACCTCGTCCATCACCTCCGTCACGCGTTCGAACAGCGCGTCGGCCTCGTGCTCGTCGTAGGAGAGATTTAACGCGGACGGCGTAAACCCTGGCGGCGCGATCGCCTTCCATTCGTCCCCGCGGAGCGCGCGGAGCCGCGGCGTCGCGCGGCGGGGCGTCGCGAGGAGGCGCCGCGGCGACGGCGCGACTTCCCACCGACGACACGACGACGACCACGACGACGCGTTCTCGCATCCTCCTCCTCCTCCTCCTCCTCGCGCCGCGTCTTCGGGACGACGACGACGACCGCGTCCGCGCGCGGCGGCGGCGGCGGCGCACGGCGTCGACGCCACGGCGTGCATGGCGCGACGCGCGGGCGGCGGCGGCGACGACGACGCGCCCTCGCGTCGCGCGTCCGCGCGCCGCGATTTCGCGAAGAGGCGCGACCGAGAGCCTGCCAAACAGAAAGAAAAGCGCGATCGATCAGGATGACAGACCCGCCAGCGCCACGTGGCGCCGCGTCCGAGTCAGCCGTCCGAGTCAGAAAGTCAGTGGGAGTTCTTCGACGCGGCCGCGGCACAATCGAACGCGCGCGCACGCGAACGTTCTGCTCCGCGACACCTCTCGCGCGCCCGCACGCGCGCTCCTCCGCGCCCTCCCGCACCCGCCGCGCCCGCACCGCGACCGCGTCTCGACCGCGCGCGACGCGAGCGAGATTCGAGAAAGATATTCGAGAAAGAAAAAGTATCTCGCGCGATAACGATAACTAACATCATCTTCACCTTCGACTGCGACGACCACATGCAACCGTTCTGGATGGACCCCAACGTGGACGGCGCCGCCGCGCGATCGCCACCCGGACCTCCCGCGCGGTCCCCCGCGGAGCCTCGACACGGGTCGTCGTCGCTGCTCCGCTCGCTCTTCTCGCTGCACGCCCCCCCGAACGAGGTCACGAAGATGCACAACAGCGACTCGTTCTCTCAGCTCCCGTTCGTCGGCGGCGAGGAGGAGGCGCAGGACCACTGGCACGACAAGTGGGAGGCGCACAGACGCACGTCGTTGGACGAGGCGGACCGCGCCGCGGAGCACCGGTCCATGGTGCGCGCGATGACGACGCACGCGGGGACGAAGACGAAAGCCGTCGCCGCGGGGCTCGCCGCGCCGGGCGAGGTCTACAAAACAGCCGCGGCGGCGCCGTTACGCCCTAAACCGGCAACTACCGCGACTAGCACCACGCAGGACGACCCGTGGCGCGCGGTGTTCAACCCGGGAAGGAACATGAACATGCGAGCCGTCGGCGCGTCCAAGTTTGACAAGCCCGTCGCGGGGGACGGCAAGAGCGTGAACCACCACCTCCTGCAGTCGCAGTCCGCCGCGGCTGCGCCGGCGGCGAAGAAAGAAGACGGCTCCGTCAACGCGGAGGACATCTACAAGAGCACGTACTGGGGATGACGCCCTCCTTTCTTTCGCGACGAGCGAGCGACCGCGCCGCCGGCGTTTGTATCCTATTTTCCGTTTTGTACAGAAGTTTGTCCCGCCGACAGCCGAGCGAGAAGCGAGACTCGATATGATTGATGATCAGTCACCGTGTAATAAGTCTTCGTTGTAACAAGAACAAGTCATTCGAACAAGTCATTCGAGCGCGACTACCGCTATAACCTAACTCGTGCGCCTTCGCCCGACCTCGACGCCCGCGCCGTGCGCTCGGCGCGCGTGCGCGGCGACCGCGGCGAGCGAGACGCCGCACTCCGCGCCGCACGCGGGACACCGACGCGCCTTCGGCTTCGCGCGCGCGCCCGCCTCGGCTTTGAAAGGACCGAGGTCGGACGCCGACCCCAGCGCGCGCCGCTCGAACGCGCTCAGCTGGGTCAAGAACCCGGCGTTCGGTCGCACCCCGGGGTGCGCCTCGCGCGCGCGCTCTAAAACCTCGCGCAGCGGCCGTCGCGTCGCGCGAACCAAGTGCTGCGCCACGATCGTCGCGCTTCGACTTTTCCCTTCGAAGCAGTGCACCAAGACGCCGCCTTTGCCTTCGCCTTCGCCTTCGCCTTCGCCTTCGCCTTCGATCGCGTCGGCGATGAACGCGCTCGCGGCTTCAAACGTCGCCGCGATGTCCGTCTCCGGCGTGTCCTCGACCGGCACTCGGCCAAAGTTGAAAGGAGGAACCGCGTCGATCAAAGCGTCGGCGAGGTCGTCGGTGCAGTTCAAGACAGAACGCACCCCGAGCGCGCGCAGCGTGTGCTCCGAATTCGCCGCGAGCGCGCCGCCGAGGTAGATCCTCGGGTGCACCGACGACGGCGCGGCCGTCGCCGCCGCGCGCGCGATCCTCGACCCGCGGTGCGCGAGGTGCGACAGCCGGACCCAGAGCTCGTAGCAGTCGACGACGTCGCGTCCGGTGGCGACGTCGAGGAAACCGGTGCGCATACTAAGGTTAGGCGTCGTCGTCGGCGGCGGCGGGCCCTTAAGGTTATTACCCTTCGCGCCGCGGCGCTGGCGCTGGCGCTTCGCCCACTCGCGGCACCGACGCGCGCACGTCGTCTTCTCCTCGCGCATGACGTCTTCCCAGTCCAGGAGCCACGCGCTCGTGGCCGCGTCGCCCGACCGCGCGTCGCGGTGGACGGCGCGGAGGCGCATCGTGCCGTGACGCGCGAGCGGCGCGGGGAGTTTAGCGCCGGCCCCTTCGGGCTGATGGTCATTCGGTGGATTCGAAGCGTCGCGGCGGTTCGCGTTCGAGAGAGGCGCGAGGCCGACGCGTCGGGCTTCGAGGAGCGCGCGCACGGGCGATCGTTCTTTCGCGGGCCCGGCGGCGGCGTCGGTTCCGTTTTCGCGCTCTTCGCCGCCGCCGTCTTCGTCCTCCTCCTCCTCCTCGGCGGCGCGCATGTCGTCCATGTTTTCGAACAGCATCGATAACGTCTCTCGCAACGCTTCCTCCGTGGACTCGAACAACCCCTGCAACCGCGCCGTCGCGTCGATCGCGGCTCGGACGCCTCTTTGAAACGCCGGGGTCAATCGGTCGCGAACCTCCGTCTCGGCGAGACCGAAGCCGTTGAAACCGCCGAAACCGCCGAGCGCTTCGATCAACGCGTCGCTCGCGGTCGGCGCGTGGTTCCGAAGGAGCTCGACAAACTCCGGTATCTTCTCCGCGTCCGCGCGCGCGCGCATCGCGGGCGGGCGCCGCGGCACCGCCTGGTCGATCGCGACGACGATGGGATCGCCGTCGTCGCCGCCGCCGCCGAGAGAGGGCGCGAGGACGTTTCCGGGATTGCCTAAATGTCGGGGTGGAGTTCATAGGCGTCAGGTGGAGTTGAAAGGCATCGATGGCGGGGATTGAAAGCGAGGGGTGGGCGGAGAGATGCGCCGGGCAAAGTCCTTAATGATCGGCGTTCACCACGCGGACGCGGTCGTATGGGGAACCAGTGTATAGAACGCGCCTCTCCACGCCAGCCGCTCGCACTTCATCCGGTCCGCGTTCCCTAACAGGACGTCCAGGACGAAGACCCTGCCGAGGGCTTCCGCGGCCGCGGCCGATCGCGCGGGGGTGTCGAACGGACGAAGAGGACGATCTGAGGACTCGTCGCCCGCGTCGTCGGCGTTCGCGTTGAGACTGCTTCCCATACGACCCCGTTCGCGTGGTGCACGCCGTTCCTTAAGGACTTTTCCTTTCGGCGATCGCGATCGCGTCGTCGAGAACAACCCTCCTCCGCGGACGAAACGCATCACCAGCGCGGCGTGCTGCGCGCGCAGGCATCCCAGCATCCTCCCCGCGGCGTCTTGCGCGTCGGCGTCGGCGGCGTCGGCGTCGTCGCGCCACTCCGCGACCGCGCGCTCCGCCGCGCGCGTCATCGCGCTCCACTCGTCGAACGACGACGCGCGCGCGTCGCTCTCCTTGTTCGCCGCCGCCGCCGCCGCCGCCGCCGCCGGTTTCCGTCGGAACAGCCGCGTCTCCGGGACGTCCACGCCGAGCGCGGACGCGATCTCGTGCGCGAAGTACTCCGACTGCGCGGCGAGCCTGTCCGAGCAGAACTTCACGACGAGGACGCGCTCGGTCGCTGGCTCGGGCGCGGGTTCGGACGACGGCGGCGGCGGCGACGAAAAAATACAAAAAAACACGGCGCCGCCGCTGTTGACTTCAAACGCGACGCGCGCGTCCGCGTCGTCGTCGCCGTCTCCTTCGGCTTCTCCTCTTCCCCTCGCGCCGAGCGCGGCGACCGCCTCGGACGAAATCACGCTCGCGAGCGCGGACCAGTCGATCGACGCCGCGTCGACGCCGGAGACGTCGCACGCGTCGAGTCTCTCGCGGAGCTTCCGATGCGACGGCGTTGTTGCCATCGGTCGTGACGACGGCGACGACGACGACGACGACGACGACGACGACGCGCGCGCGTCGACGCGCGCGCGCGGCGTCGGCGGCGGCGGCGTCGGAGAGGACGGTTGTTGCGCGCTCGATCGATGACGCGCCTCCGAGGACGCCCCATGCCGCGCGGCGGTCTCCGAGAACACGCGCGGGAACTCGTCCGTCGCCGCGGCGTCGTGGCGCCATCGCGCCTCGATCGCGTCTCGTAGATCTCGAGAGAGTCGTTGACCGCCCGCCAGGCGCGACGCGACGGCCGCGGAGGACGGCGGCGGGAACGTGGAGAGGTGCGTCGGCGGCGCGGCGGAGACGGACGCGGACGCGGCGTGCGGCCGCGACGACGACGCGACCATGACCGAGAGCGAGGCCGCGGCGCCGATTGGACTGACGTCTTGTCGTGACGTCGAAACGGCTGATGAAGAAGAGTCCACTTGCACTTTTGGCAAGACGACTGACGCGAGATTTGTAGTCGTTCCGCTAGGGTTGCCGCCGTGGGCCACCTTCGCCCGCGCGGAAGACGGCGACGCGCGTCTCCGCGGGGCAGGGAGCGTCCTCTGCGCCCGCCGCGGCCGCCCGCGCCGCGCGCGAGGCTCGAACCCGCGCAGCAGGGGAGGCGCGCCGAGGGAGCGCGCCCGAGGCGTCGCTTCGGTTGGTTTTGAAAGCGAGCGAGCACCGAGAGAGATGCCGCCTCTCGGCGCCGTCCTCCTCCCTCGCCGGGCCGCCGCCGCGCCCTCCTCCGCGACGACGCCTCGCGCGTCGTCGTCGCGTCGCGCGACCCCGCGACGCGCGCGGGGCGGCGTCGCGGCGCGACCGCGGCACCGTCTCCCCGCGGATCTTCGCCCGCGCGGCGCGACGAGATTCGTCGTCCGCCGCGCGTCGTCGTCGTCGTCGTCGTTCGACGACCGCCCGCGCGCGCCTCGGTATTACGACGAGGCGGACACGTGGTCGGACGAGCTCGAGTGGGGGGAGTGGCCGACGCGCGGGGGGAGCGACGCGGAGGACGCGACGTCATCGCGCGACCGCGACCGCGGCGACGGCGACGGCGCGGACGACGACGGATGGTGGCGCGAGTCGTCGAGTAGGTCGTCGTTCGCGGACGACCCGTTCGCGCCGCCGACGCCGCCGTCCTCGCTCTTCTCCGGCGACGCCCTCCCCGCCGCGGTCGGCGCCGTCGTCTCCTTCGTCCTGACTATCATCGCGTCCGTCTCCGACGCCACCGCGCGCGTCCTCGCGCGGACCACCCCGCGAGGCGTCCCGATGGCGACGCTACGAACGTTGTCGTATCTGCTGTGGGGGTTCCTCTTCTTCGCGTTGTTCCAACGCGTCGTCGGCGTCGTCGTCCTCGTCGGCGGGCTCGCGCTGCTCGCGGTCGCGGTCGCGCGCGGCGAGGGGATGGGGATGGGACCAACGGGCGCCGGCGTCGGGGATTGGGACCCGCGCGACGGCGGCGACAGAGGGACCGGGGACGCGTGGGGCAGCAGAGCGCGCAACTTTGACGCGTTCAGGGACGCCGACGCGAGACGTCGGCGGCGGCGGCGACGCGAGGATCTCTTCGGAGCGGCGGCGGCGGCGGGCGGGGAGATGCGGGAGTTTTGGAACGCGTCGCCGTTCGAGTCGAAAACCCCTTTCGAGTTTGAACCCGACGATTCGGGACGGGGAGGCGCGCGATACGGCGACGACGACGGCGCGGGCGGCGCGCGGCGCGCGCGAGGAGATCCGTACGGCGAATATCCACCCGCGGCGGCGGCGAAGTCGGCGGTGGACGCGGTGCGACGCGCGGCGGCGGCGGCGGCCGCCGCCGCGGCCGCCGCCGTCGATGACATGGGCGACGACGATGTCGAGGTCGAGGTAGACGCGCCCGCCGTCGCGTTCCAGGGCGCGGGCGGCGCGTCCGAGGCTGGGTTCTCGTTCACGGGGGTGGAGGAGGAGGACGACGACGAAGTCCTTAAGGAACGGCGTTCACCACGCGAACGCGGTCGTATGGGAACCAGTCACGACGACGACGACGACGACGACGCGCGCGTCGTCGACGTGGAAGCGCGCGCGGTGCCGTTCAACGAATGGATGAACGGCGGCGCGAGCGCCGCCGCCGCCGCCTCCGAGAGCCCCTCGAGCGCCTCCTCCCCGTCAGGACCTTCGCCTCCTCTCGCGGAAGAGCGAAGAGACGCGTTCAGCCGCGGCGAAGGCGCGCGGTCGGCGGCGGCGGCGTCGGCGGCGGCGTCGTCGGCGTCGTCGCGGTGGACCGCGGCGAGGAGTTACCGAGGCCAGGGCGCGGGACGGTCGGAGCGGTGGACGTCCGCGCCGCCGCCGCGGTCGGACGCGGGTCCCGACGGTCCGTCGTCGTTCGCCGGCGGGTACGAGGACGCCGCGGGCGCGGGCGACTGGACGAACGAGTTTCGCGGTTTCGGCGGTTTCGGCGGTTTCGTCGACGGCGGCGACGGCGCCGGTCCGGACGGACGAACCGCGCGCAACCGATGGCGCGAGTTCATGACCGGGCGATTCTACGGCGCGTATCAGGAGGACTTGGTCCGAAGCACGCGCGCGACGGTAAATAACGTCGGGGACCCGGCGTTCGGAGGCGAAGCGCGAGAGCCGGAGCGGGGCGGGGCGGCGGCGGCGACGGGCGAGAGGAGGGACGCCGACGCCGCGAACGACGACGACGCCGGCGTCGACGTCGACGCCGCCGCGGGCACGGACGCACGGTGAGCGAGCGAGTGAATACATAATAGAACGAGGATATCCATATGATAAAACGACGCGCGCGAGATCCGTCCGTCCACACATCCATTAAACACCCGCCGCCGAAACGACCGCCCGCCGTCCCTCACGCCCCCCCCTGCTGCGCCGCGCCGGCGAATACGGAATCCGTAAACGTCGGCAACAACCCCGGATGAATCAGCGCGATCTCGCTCTCCGACGCCTTTCGCACCGCGTCCTCCCCGACCCCCGCGTACGCCTTCGCCGCGCTCGACATCTCCAAAAACAGCTTGTGCCACCGCACGTCGGACGTCACCTCCGGGTGGAAGCTCGTCGCGAGCAGATTGCCGCCCTGCTTCACGGCGACGATGATCTTCTCGATGCCCTCCGCGTCCGTGCCTCTCAGCTCGGCTCTCTTCTCCTCCGGCAGCGCGTACTCCGCGAGTACCTCCACGCCGGGCCCCGCGCTCAGTATCGCGGGCGCGCGGATGAAGATGGCGCGGAACGGCGTGTCGGAGCCGTCGTCGGCGTCCGGGACGGCGCAACGCATCGACGTCTCGAACGAGTCGATCTGATTTGGATGGGTCAAACGAGGGTCGTCAGGGCGGATTCGAAAGGCGGCGTCGAAAGGCGGCGCGTCGGGATCGAAACCGAGGGACGGGCGCGGAGAGAGACGAACGCCGGGAGAGAAAGTCCTTAAGGAATCGCGTTCACCACGCCGACGCGGTCGTACGGGGACCGGTGTGGTAATAGAACGCGCCTGCGATCCGAAAAAGTTGCGATCGACCGTCACGTCGAGCCCGCCCAACAGCTCCTGCCCGCCCTGCTTCGCGCCGCGCCCGATGCGGTCCGCGAGGAAAATCAGCCCCGCGCACGTGCCCCACACCGCGCCGCCGCTCGCGGCGAAGTCGCGAAGCGGCTCGAAGAGGTTCCATCGCCGGCAGATGTTCGCCATCGTCGTGGACTGCGGGTCGTTCCGTACGAGCGATGATATCGGGGTGGAGTTCAAAGGCGTCAGAAGCGGAGTCGAAAGGCGTCGTGGGCGGGGATTGAACGCGAGGGATGGGCGGGGAGACGCGCCGGGAGAGAAAGTCCTTAAGGATCGGCGTTCACCACGCCAACGCGGTCGTATGGGAACCAGTGTACAGAACGCACCTCGCCGCCGGGGATGATGAGCCCGGAGCAGCCCACGAGCTGCTCCGCCTTGCGCACCTCCACGGGCTCGCCGCCGCATCGGCGGACGTGCGCGCAGTGCTCCGCGAACGAGCCCTGCAGCGCGAGGACGCCGATCTTCGTCTTCGTCTTCGGAGGAAACGCGGGGGGGGGTTGCGACATCGCGAGCGACGCGCGCGAGAGGACGCGGCGCGGTCGACAGTGCCGCCGACGTCGGCCGAACGCGTGCGGACACGGACACGTGTGCGGCGCAGAGTTCACGAGACGTCGACATCTACGAAAAAGTGTTTCACCCGTCCCTCGGTTTCAACATTTGATCGCTCACCCCTTTCGACTGACCGATGAACATTTTTTCTTTAGCCCACTACCGACTGTACGGAAACGCCCTTGAGTGGGCACCTCGCCGCGCGTCGTCGCGGACGGACTATCCCACCGCGCCACCCCGCGCCTCATCACGCCCCTCCCTCACGCCCCTCCGTCCGCCGCCTGACGGCGTCTTCGAGCTCGTACAGCTCCTCGTCGTCGATCCCGAGCTCGCGCATCGCGGTCGCGAGGTTGAACAAGTACTCGCGGTTGGGCCCTGAGGGTCGTCGTCGGGGCGGAGTCGAAAGGCGTCGGTGGCGGAGTCGAAAGGCGTCGTAGGGTCGAATGTTGAAACCGAGGGGCGGGCGGAGAGAAACGCGCGCGAGCGGGAAGAAAAAAGAGAAGTCCTTAAGGAATGAAGTTCACAACGCGAACGCGGTCGTATGGGGACCAGTGTGACGAATAGGACGCGCCCGACGGTCCGACGGCGCGCGCGATGGTCTTCGCGATGTCATCCACCGGCGCGTGTCCCAGCCAGTTCAGGTTGCTCTCGTGCGCCGTCGCGACGTACGTCAGCGCGTTCTCGACGACGACGGCGGCGTCGTCCGAGGCGTCTTCGTGGAGGGGAACTAAGATCCGCTGATCGTATTGCTTTTCCCGGATCTCTAAAAGATCTAGAACCGCGGGGGCGTCTCTCGGGGAGATCTTGTACGCGGCGCCCCAACATCGGACGTCGTCCCCGCACGCCTCGAGCGTGACCGTCCTGCCGGGGAACTCCGGCGTGCCTCTGTGATCCGTGGAGCCCTGTGATGAATGAATAGGGATGATAAACGGTCGAGTAACGTGCGTTAGGTTGGGGTTGTGGCGCGCGTCGGCGCCGGTCGGCGTGGTGAAGACATCGATCGAATGCCAAACGATGATGGATAGAGAACGACGCGTCTCGTCTCGCACCTGGTAGAACCGTCGTCGCCACCCCCGCGCGACGCACACCCTCCGCTCCTCGTACTCGAACCCCGTCTTCCACACGATGCTGCCGTACCCGAACACCCACAGCGGCGCGTCCGGGTCGAGTCGCAGCGGCTCGCGCTGAAAGTGACCGACGTCGTGGTCAGCCGGGCGACGCGCGGCGTGACGCGGTGGGGACGCGTGGCATCGCGTCATCGTCGTCGTCGTCGTCGTCGTCGCCGCCGTCGCGACGCGCGAGGCGGTGGCGGCGGCGGCGGATGCTCGCGTGCCGCACGTCGAGGTCGTCGACGCGAGCATGGACGCGAGGCGCGGCGTGCGCGCGCGATGAGACGAGTGACGACATCGACAATGGAAAATCACCCATCACGAAAACCAAAACCTTGACGCTCTCTCGCTGGCATAAATGGCGGGCGCGTCGAACGGCGCGAAGGCGCTCGCGCGCGTGACGTCGTACAACGTCCTCGCGCAGTGCTACGTCCGCAGCACGCTCTTCCCGCACAGCCCGAAGTTCGCGCTCAAGTGCGTGCGTCCGTCCGTCCGTCCGCGCGTCGTCCCCTGATCTCGTCGTAATAATCTCATCAACTCGGCACCCGCCTCCCTCTTCACGCAGATGGAAACGCCGAGGCGAGAAGCTCACGGAAACGCTCGCCGCGCTCGACGCCGACGTCCTGTCGCTCCAGGAGGTGGACGCGTACGACGAGCACTGGGCGCCGTGGCTAAAGCGGCGCGGCTACGGCGGCGTGTACAAGCAGCGCACGAAGCTGACGAACGACAAGAAGGACGGATGCGGGCTCTTCTTCAAGCGCGCCAAGTTTGAGCTCCTCGCGCGCCGGGCGATCGAGTACAACGACGTCGCGTACGGACGGCCCGCGGGGTACGTCAAGCCAGGGGCGGGGGCGGGGGAGGAAGAGGAGGGGGAGGAGGGGGATGGGGACGGCGCGACGACGGGGACGGGGACGGGGACGGGGACGGGGACGGGGACGGGGACGGGGACGACGTCGAACGACGAAAAAGACGATGAACGCGTCCCGGACGCGCGTCACGTCCGCGATTGCGTCGGCGTCCTCGCGCTCTTGCGCACGAAAACGGACCCGCGAAGGACCGTTCTCGTCGCCAACACGCACTTGTTCTGGGACCCGACGTGCGCGGACGTGAAACTGTCGCAAGCGGAGCGTTTATGCGCGGAGGTGGCGCACTTCATGCGCGAGCACGAGGACAAACTCTCCCCAGGCGAATCCGTCGCGTCGACGCCGGTGATCATCGCGGGGGATTTCAACAGCGTCCCCGGGTCCGAAGTGCACGCGCGGATGCTCAGGGGGATCATACCTGGCGTCGAGGACGGCAGCGGCGTCGGGAGGCGGCTCAGAAGCGCGTACGCGGCCGCCGCCACCGCGGGCGTCGTGAGGAGCGACCCCGGGTCGACGACGACGATGATCGAAACCGGCGAAACCGGGACGGAGGAGTTGAAACCGGCGCCGACGCGTCCCGAAACCGGCGAGCCCGCGCACACGAACGTGACCCCGGGGTTCACCGACTGCATCGACTACGTCTTCGTGAGCGACGGCGTGGACGTGACCGCCGCGGAGCCGCTGCCGGCGATCGAGCATCTCGGCGAGGGGCTGCCGAACGAGAACCACCCGAGCGATCATCTGCCCGTCACCGTCGACGTCGCGTTCTGAATGAATTCGAACGAATCGCGAATCGCTCGTCGTCGACGGTCGCGTTCTTCGGCGCGTCACGCTGTGATCATAGCACAGGAGTAGTAACGTATATGATTGATAATACACCCGACGCTCGCTAGAAGACGGAAGGAAGCGCTCACGCCAACCCTAACGCCATCGCCTCGCGGCGGAGCTTCGCGGCGGCGGCGGCGGAGAGCCCGTCGACCCCGACCGAGTCTCTCCGCGACCGCTCCGCCGCCTCCACGAGCGCCCTCGCCTCGACGCTCCCGCCCTCGTCCAGCATGAACCCGTTCACCGCCGCGCTCGAGAGCACCTGCTCCTTTCGCCAGTCCGCGGCCTCGATCGCGTCCACCTGCGCCTTGATCGCCGCCGTGCGCCGCGTCGGGTCCGGCTTGAACCGCTCGCCCGCGTGACCGCCCCACGTGCTCCCGGAGGGCTGCCAGAGGCCGGTGATGACGTCCGAGCCGCCGACGAGCTGCTTCCGGCGTAACGGATGCAGCCCGCGCGTTTCCCATGGCTTCTTCGGGTTCTCCGCGGCGGCGTCGGTCTTCTCCGACCGCGGCAGCGTGTTGACCTCCGCGCCGTGTCGCTCCAGATTGTGGACGACGCCCCAGCCGATCCCGCCGTCGTTCCGACCGCGATCGGGCCCCCCCAGCGGATCCGCCCCGCCCAACCGCATCCGCGGGACGTTCGCCCACCCGCCGACGTCGGACTCGCCCGTGCCGCCGGGATCCGCGAGCTTCGACCGTCGTCGCGCGCGCTCCGCGCGTATCGTCGCGGACGGCCCGCCGAAGCGCGTGGACGCGCCCATCGATGAAGATCCTCCGTCGTCGTCGTCGTCGTCGCGCCAGCCGTTCGCCGCGCGCGTCCGGAGGAGCTCCAGCGCGGCGGGGTCGTACGCGAGCTCCTCGTTCGTCGTCGCCCACTGCCTCTCCTCGCTCCAGTCGTCGTCGATCGCGCTGAGCGTCGGGGACTTGCGGTCCATGGCGTCGTAGTGCGCCCACGGGTCGTCCTCGCCGGGCACCGCGTTCTTCTTCTTCAGAGTCGTCGTCGTCTTACCCCCGCCGGATCCAGACCGCGCGCTGCCGGCGACGGAGCCGGGGCGCGACGGGAACCGCGTCTTGTCCGCGGTCGCGTCCGTCTTCCACGGGACCGGTTTCGTGTTCACCATCGCGCGTCGGTCGGCGGGCTCGACGCGGCGGCGGGCGGCGGGCGACGGCGCGCGGGCGCGAGTGATGGATGACCCGAAGAGAATCGCGTTTTCGGGGCGGACGCTTTTGGAAACCCCGAGTCGGGTTTGACGACGACAGCATGACAGGCGGATAGCGGAGGAGTGAATAACTTAGTGTCGACGTTACTACGCGTCTCCATCGCCTCTCCCCTCCTCCTCCTCCTCCTCCTCACTCACGCCACCTCCGCGGCCGTCGCCAACACCCGCTCTCGCACCGCGTCCGCCGCCTTCTTCGCCTGCCATCGCTGTGCGAAGTCGCCCACGTCGCTCGCGAACGCGCCGAGCGCGAACGCCGCGGCGAAGACGCCGAGAAATAAATCACACGCCCACTCGGGCGGCGCCGGGACCTCCGCCGCCAACACGTCAAACTTCAACGCCGCGACCAGCGCGCTCGGGTCCTCGAGGACCATCTTTTGGTAAAACGCATACGGCGCGGTCGTTACGAAGGTCACCGCCCCGGTGACCGACGCGAACAGCGCGACGACGACCGCGCGGTACGCGAGCGGGACGACGACGCGCGACGCGACGAGCCTCGGCGTCAGCGTGGCGACGAAAAACGTAACCGTCGCCGCGGGCTCGGAGACCCTTCGATACCACGCGTCACCGCCGTCGTTAAACGCGCACTTCGTCCGCGCGAACTCGACGCACGACAGCGCGAACGAGGTGACGTACGACGTCGCCATCGCGGCGATGAACTTGACGAGCGCGCCGTGGCGAAGCGACGCCGCGGAGACGACGACGACGCACGCGTCTCGCGCGGCGCCTTCGAGCCAATTCGTCTTCGCCGCGCGCGTCGACGAAAAGTATCCCACCTCGCTCGTCACCACGAACAGCAGACGCCTCAGCGCGACCGCGCACGCGAGCGCGACGACAAACGCGGCGAGGACGCAGTTCCCGGGGGGGGTCGCGGGCTCGAGGAGCGACTCGAAGAGAGCCGTCGTCCAACAGACCCCGTCGTCGGCGTCGGCGGCGGCGCGCGCGTCCACCACCTCGAACCACACGTGCGCGCACGCGAGCGCGCCGACGGCGAGGTTCAGGACGCCGTCCGCGAAAAGCCCCGCGAGGGCTTTAGAGCGCATCATCGCGGACTGTTTCGCGCCCGCGCGGCGACCGACGCGGTCCCGCCGCTCGAGCTCGTCGGCGCCGGCGACGCCGTAGTCCTTCACTCTCTTTTTTCGCCGCCGTTTCGCGCGCTTCTTCGCGCGTCGCCGCGAGCTCATCACGAAGACGAACGTCATCGCGACGCAGATCAGATTCAGGATATACGTCCCAAACGCGAGCGTCGGTATCAACATCGCGTCGGACCGCGCGGCGTCGTCCGCGCGCGCGCCCGCGACGGTCGCGAGCGCGTGCGCTCCGAAAAAACACAGCGTCGCGCCCGCAATCGCCCTCGCCTTTTCCCCCGACCCGTGCGTCGTCCCTCGCGCGCGCGCGTGCCCGCGCGCGGCGCCCTCGTACGCCTCCTTCACCCACGTCGTCTGCAGGTCGTGTATGAGACCTCGCGCGAACCCAGCCTCGCAGTACGCGAAGTAAAACTCGAACATTCGAAGAAACTTGCGCGAGTATCCCATGGCGAGGATGTCGTCTTTTCTCGCCATCATCCGCTCGCGCCACAGACGCAAGGTGACCGCGTAGTGCGTCCCGATGTCGTCGTACGCGGGGTCGAGGATCAGCCCCGCGGGCTCCGCGGCCGCGACCATCGCGCCGACGGAGGGCAAGTGCCCGCCGGGGAAGATGTACGCTCGGATGAAGTCGGATTCAGACTTGCAGTAGCTCTCGTATCGATCGTCCGGCATCGTGATGACCTGAATCGCGGCTTTCCCGCCCGGCTTCAACGCGTCGGAAACGACCCGGAAGAACCCGGGGAGGTGCTCGTGCCCCACCGCCTCGATCATCTCGATGGAGATCACCTTATCGTACGTCGCCCTCTCGTCCGCGCCGAGATGATCGCGGTAGTCCTTGAGGACGATGGTCACGCGGTCCGCGACGCCGGCGGCGGCGACGCGAGCCGTCGCCTCCGCGAACTGGGTGGAGTTGAAAGGCGTCAGAAGCGGAGTTGAAAGGCGTCAGAAGCGGAGTTGAAAGGCGTCGAGGTGTGTCGGGATTGAAAACGAGGGACCCTGGGCGGAGAGAATCGCGCGGCAAAGTCCTTAAGGAACGGCGTGCACCACGCCAACGCGGTCGTATGGGAACCAGTGTGAGATAGAACGCGCCTGCTCGTTGCTGATCGTCAGCCCCGTGACTCTCGCGTTCGGGTATCGCTCGCATAGACGAATCGCGCACGCGCCCCACCCGCACCCGATCTCGAGGACGTGGTCGCTCTGCTGCACGTCCAGGCGGTCGATCATCGCGTCGATCTTGGCGTATTGCGCCGCCTTTAAGCGCTCCCCCCTCCCGGCGCGGTCGTCGTCGCGGAGGTCGCCCAACGCGGAAAACACCGTGCACCGCGTCTTCCACTTCAGCGGCTGATGTATCCCCGAGCTGTACAGCATCGTGTCGTCGAGCCAGAGCTTGTAGAACCGGTTCCCGGCGTCGTAGTGGTACTCGATGTTTCGCTTCGACCCTTCTCTCGTGTTCGAAAGCGCCGCGTGCGCGGCGAATTCCATCTTAGACCCGAGCCACCGCGCGACGGAGGCGAACGCGCCGACGACGCCGCCGCCCGCGGACGGCACGCCGCTGTCCGCGCCCGCGCGCGATCCCACGTTCGCGGGGTGGCCCGCGCACAGCATATCGAGGAGCGCGTATAAGTCGCAGTCGAAGTCGCCGTTCATGTACGCCTCTCCGAACCCGATGTCCGCGCGCAGGACGGTGTTCATGAACATCTTTTGGGTAATTGTCCATACGAGCGAACGTCGGGGTGGAGTTCAAAGGCGTCAGAAGCGGAGTTGAAAGGCGTCGAGGTGTGTCGGGATCGAAACCGAGGGATGGGCGGAGAGTGACGAGCGCCGGGAGAGAAAGTCCTTAAGAAACGGCGTTCATCACGCGAACGCGGTCGTACGGGGACCAGTGTGATCAGAACAGAACGCGCCTTTTGGTCGTACACGGTGACGGACACCTCCGGGACTTCGTACCCGCCGTCCACCGCGAGCTTCGGCGGTAGCCCCGGTATCTCTTTCCCTCGCATCTTCATCTCAGCGCCGTTCGGAAGAATCATCTTGAACGTTCGGTTCGGCGGGACCCAGCTCGCGCCGACGCGCTTGAACAGCGGCAGCGCGAGCGACGTCGTTCGGTTCAAACGCGGGTCGCATCGACGCGGCGTCCACGGGACGGACGCCCCCGGGCCGCCGATCATCTGCGGGTCGAGGGGTGGAGTTGAAAGGCGTCAAGGGAGGTCGGGGATTGAAAGCGAGGGGCGGGCGGAGAGATGGGCCGGGAAGTAAAGTCCTTAAGGATCGGCGTTCACCGCGCCAACGCGGTCGTATGGGGACCAGTGTGAGAGACAACGCGCCTTGTCCAACACGTCCACCGCGGACTTGATCCCGTCCTCGTGGAAGCCGTACCCGAGCCACGCGCCCGCGAACCACACGCCTCCGTCGCCCTGGAACTTGTCGTTGATCGCGGTCTGCGCGTCGATCGCGCGCGCGTTGAAGAGCGGGTGGCTCAACGTCACGCGGTGCTGCGTCGTCCCCGTCGCCGGCGGTCGCGGCGGGTTGAGCGTGACGAACAAATCGGGTTCGCGCTCCGGCAAGTTCTGCAGCAGGTTCACCCAGTACGTCACGCACACGCTGGCGTCTTCGCCGCTCGCGCCGCGCGAGGAGCCTTTCAGGCAGTTCCACGACGCCCACGCCTTCTTATTGCGCGGCATGAGCGTCGCGTCGCGATGGAGCCACACGTCGTTTTTTTGAAACTTAGGGTCGTTCCATACGAGGCGACGTCGGGGTGGAGTTGAAAGTTGTCAGTTGGAGTTGAAAGGCGTCGAGGTGTTTTCGGGATTGAAAGCGGGGGTTAGGCGGAGAGATGCACCGGGAAAAGTCCTTAAGGAACGGCGTCCACCACGCCAACGCGGTCGTATGGGAACCAGTGTAAGGATAACGCGCCTTAATCGCGTCCAGCGCGGCGCGTTCGGCGTCCTTCGCTTCCTCGCCCAAGATGGCGAGCGCCTGGTCGCTGTGGCACGCGAAGATGACGTCGTCGTACTCGCACTTCGTGATCTCCCCCGGCCTCGAACCGCCCTCGCGCGTCCAGTAGACGGCGACGCCGTACGACTTTCGCTTCACCGCGACCACGCGCGCGTCGAGCTCGACGACGCCGCGGCGATTCCCGTCGAAATCCTCCCTCGTGATCGCGCGAACGATCGCGTCGACGTACGCCTCGCTGCGCCCTCTCACGACGCGCCACAGCGGCCGCTCGACGAGGTTCAGGAGGTGGTGGTTCACCCAGAACCGCACGAGCGTCACGACGGGGAAGTCCAGAGTGTCGCGGTCGGAGCACGACCATATCGCCGCGCACATGGGCACGACGTAATTCTCCGTGAAGAACCGCGAGTAGCCCCTTCGCGCGAGGTACTGCCCGAGCGTCATCCAGCCGAATTCCGCGTGTCGCGAGTTTGGGGACTCTCTCAGAACTTCCGGGGCTTCTTTCCCGAACCGGACGATCTCTCGTATCATCAGGAGGAAGTCGGCGGAGAACGCGTTTTTCTTCTGCGCGAACACCGCGCCTAAGGGCCATTCCATACAAGCGAACGTCGGGGTGGAGTTCAAAGGCGTCAGATGGAGTTGAAAGGCGTCGAGGGCGGGGATTGAAAGCGAGGGACCCTGGGCGGAGAGACACGCCGGGTAAAGTC
>MDSW01169006.1_pt1 | contig 23409 bp, 14 predicted proteins | sample 811171 | NCBI WGS metagenome assembly MDSW01 (sample SAMN05326641, study PRJNA326480) | marine metagenome | isolation source: seawater | place: Atlantic Ocean: North West | collected 2012 | reverse complement strand
CGGAGCAGGAGGCCGCCGCTCTGAAGATTCAGGCCGTGCACCGCGGCAAGATGACTCGCATGGAGCTTCGCGCGGCTCGTCAGAACCGGCCCCTCCCTCTCCCTCGTCTGGACGAGCCCTCGTCGCCCTCCCCTCGCGGCCCTCTGGGTTACGGTCGCTCTCGGAACAACAAGGTTGCCCCCGCTCACTTCGCGGAGGAGGATGAGTACTCCGAGGACGAGGATTATTCGGCGATGAAGGCGACTGAGGCGGCGTCGAACCTGGCCGCGGCGAATCCTCGGTTGGCCGACGCGCTGGAGGCGGCGGCGGCGGTTCGTAAACCGGCGCCCCCGTCGGTCGACCGCAGAGACGCCGCGGCGCCGAGCCCCAGGGCTCGCGGCGGGCTCTCGAAGCACGTCGTCGCGGACCTCGCGCAGAGGCTCCCGAGTCTCTGCGGCGGCGGAAGGGGGGGCGAGATGGAGGCGCTCAAGCTCATCGCCGCCGTCGTCGCCACGAGGAGAAAACCCGCGAGGAGCAACAGGATCGTGCCCTTGTGAGCGGGGCCCTCGGAGTACACGCGGATGGGAACGTCGCGGATGGGAACGACGCGGAGCGTCGCATTTTATATATACACGTGAACACGTACGACCGCTCGCGACGCCTACGCGTGAGGGTACAGCCGCCTCGCGTCGAATGGATTGCGCGTTTCGTTTCGTCCGGCTTCTCGCATTTATGAATGATCCTTTCACGCCTCCTTCCGGAGATCACCGATGAGGAGATCGTACGCCCCTCCGCTCGGCCTGACGGTGTCCGGGGTGAACGCCCCTCCTCTGTACGCCGCGGTGAGCGGCGAGAACGGCATGCCCGGCCTCCCCCCCTCGCTCTTCTCCGGCTTGTACCTCGCCCTGAACCTGAGCTCCATGCTGACTCGTCCCTTGGCCGCCTCCTGCCTCGCGCGCATGACGTCTCGCGCGGCGTTGCACAACTCTCCCTTTGCGTCGCCGTCCCACTTGGCGGCGCCGTGCCAGAGGTCGAACGAGTCGAACGCGACGAACGGCGCGGTCACCCACACGTGGTCATCGCTCGGCGTGAGCTCCGGCGAGCCTCGTTTCATGTAGTTGGCGTCCGTGAACTCGAACTGGTCCTCCTTGTTCTTCTTCTTGAACGAAAACGCCTTCATGATGATTGGCGCGGCGGCGATGGGGTTGGCGGCGACGCGCTTGAGCGCCTCCCCCGCGGTTTCCTCCTTTTGCCCCTCGTTATCCTCCGGGGTTCGAACCTCGTAGTCCCACTCGCGCGCCCCGCCGTCCCTCGGGAGCAGCACGCACAGGGGGTTCTCCCACACCTGCCCCGAGGGGTCCAGGGGCGTCCTCGCGAGCCAGACGTTGTAGTACTTGTACGCGTATCCCTCGGCGTCGGTTTTTCGGCTCCCGGGCATGGCGCTCTGCATCCACCCCGGGGATTTGTAATCGATCGCGTCCGGGTCGCGGTGAAGCCTCCCCAGCGGGTTGTACTTGCTCATCGTGAAGTCCGTCTTCGGCCTTCTCTGCATGAAATCGATCGCGCGGTCCTTGTGCTCGTCGTCGACGAACGCGACGCCGCTGAGCACCTCGCCCCCGAACTTTGGGTCGCACTCCTCGGGGAAACACTCGCGGAGGAGCGCCGCGCCCGCCTCGAACGCCTCCGGCCACAGCGTGTGGTGCCCCGCGTTCTTCGCGCGGACCCCGACGCGGTCCCACCCGGCCTCCATGATCTCGAGGAGCGCGAGGAGCTTCGGGTCGCTCGGGTCGATGACCCGCACGAACCGACCCGCGTCGCACCGCTCGATGGCGTCGATCGCGCCATCGTTGACGTGGATGACGCGATCGAGCGCCTCGTCCTTGTACGGGACCGCGCCGACGCGCGTCGCGAACTCGCCCGCGCGCGAACCGGACTCGGGGTTCGCGAGCGCGGGCGGGGCGGTCGTCGTCGTCGCGGACGAGGCGCGGACGAGGACCGCGCGCGCGCCGGGGAGGGCCCCGGGGACGACGCGGGACAAGCAGGGGGCGCGAGACGGCGACGCCGAGAGGGAGAGCGGACCGCCCGGAGAGCGTCGCGCGAGGGGTCGCCGAGGGGTCGAGGCGGGCGACGGGAGGACGCCGCGCGCGCTCGAGGCGCCCGCGGAGCACGGCATCATCGCGCGGATGGGTCGGGCGCGGCGGGTGTGGGTGAGGGGACGGGGAGCGGGGGGGGAGGAGGCACCGCGCGAGGATGGGCGTTATGGGCGAGGGGGTCGACCAATGAGCGCTCGGCGCGAAGAGATCGCGAGGCCGGACTGGCACGCGACCAGTCAGAAGAAAATGTTCGCGGGGAGATCCGACGAGAGACCTCGTCCAGCTCGGCCTGCGCTGCTGACGATCGAAATCTGCCTGCTCGCTTTCGGGCGTCCCGAGACTTCGCGTCGTCGCCCGACGCGGCGTTCACCGTCGGCGTCGCCCCACGCGCGGCCTCGCCGCACTTCTCGCGCGCGCGCCGTCATGCCACCGCTCGCCCCTCCCGCGCCGTCGCGCCCGCCCGCGCACCACCGCCACCTCCCCCTCCTCCCCCTCCTCCTCCTCCTGCTCTTCGCGCGCGGCGCGGAGGCCGGGTCGTTTTGGCGTTTCTCGGAAGATCCGCCCACGGCCCCGTGCCCCGCGGTGACGACCGCGGACCCGTTCGACCTCCGCGCGTACGTCACCGCGCACCCGTGGTACGTCCAGCAGCAGCAGCCGACGCGGTACCAGCCCTCGAGCGACCTCTTCTGCGTCCGCGCGTCGTACGCGCTCGAGTCCGACGCGACGGACGCCGACGCGCTCGCGCGCGCGTCCGTCGCGGTGCTCAACACCGCGAACCGCGGGGCGGTCGACGGCCCGCCCCAGAACGCGCGCCGGACCAAGCTCCGCGCGGTCGTCGACCCGAGCGCCCGCGCCTCCTCCCCGTCCAAACTCAGGGTCGGCCCGCGGTTCCTCCCCAGGGCCGCGTACGGCCCGTACTGGATCGTGGCCGTCTCCCCGGCGACCCCGGGGGAGGGAGGGTACGACTGGGCCGTCGTGAGCGGGGGCGCGCCGACCATCCCGGGGGCGACGCCGGGGACGTGCCGCACGGGGGAGGGCGTGAACGACGCGGGGCTCTGGCTGTTCTCGCGCGACCCGGTCGCGAGCGAAGACGCGATCGCGGCGATGAGGGCCGCGGCCGAGGCGAAGGGGTTCGACCTCTCGCGGCTCGAAAACGTCGAACAGCGCGAGTGCGAGTACCCGCCCGAGTGACACAGAGAGATCACTTGAGACGCGAGCCGCCGGTACGCGGGAAGAGAGACTAAGAGACGCGAGTGGGTTCGGGGGCGAACCGCGAGAGGAGCGTCAGATTCTCGGGCCTACAAGTAGGGAGAGGACCGAGCGGCGATGGGCCTCTGGGCCTCTGGGCCTCTGGGCCTCTGGGCCTCTGGGCCGATGGGCCTTGGGAAGAAGAGACGCGAAACGGCGACGCGCGACGTACAAAGAAGAGAAAAAATCGGCTCGGCGTTTTTCATTTTTCCGCCTTCCTTCCCCCTCCCCTCCTCCCCCCCCAGCCCGCTCTCTTGGGCTCTAGCTCTGCGCGGCGAGGATGGCGCTGAGCACGATGAACCCCCCGATCAGACCCGCGGTGACGTAGTCGACGACGTTCTTCGCCTCCGACGCGGAGCCGAACACGCGGTTCTCGTTGAGCGAGTTCACGACGCCGTCGCCCTTGGGCCCCTGGAAGAGGATGAGCGCCACGCTCGCGAGCGCGACGAACAGCCGCGCGCTCTCCAGAGGGCCGTTCGCGGCCACCTGCGTATAGTGGTGAGGGTCCGAAGGAGAGGAGGGGATAGGTGGTGAGGAGGGGCGTCAGATGCGTTCCGGTTCGGGGGGAAGCTGGAGCCGAAGCGCGGAACGGGAGACGAGTCGAACCAACATCCATCGGGCGCGCGTGGCGTCTCGGCGGTGGATAAGGGGCCCCGCGCGTCTCGGGTCGACGCGGGGGGCGTCGCGGCGCGCGTCTCGCGCGCACCTGCGCCAGCTCGTGGGCGACCGCGGCGTGGGCGGGGTCGGCGGGCGCGAGAGCGGCCGCGGCGACGGCGAGCGTCGCGGGGGCGGCGGGGCTCGCGCGCGCGGGTCCCGCGCGGTGGCGGGCGACGTCGCGACGGTCGGAGGAGGAGGAGGAAGAAGCCCTGACCGAGCCCGCGCGCGCGGGGCGGGCGCGGGCGCGCGAGCGCGCGACCCGTGGCGCGCGGGGCGCGACGGGCGCGGTCGTGCCGATGCAAGCCATCGCGCGCGTCGATACGAGGGCGGGCGTGGGGCGCGCCGATCGGTGTGCGCGGGGGGGGAGGGGGGGCGATCGACGAACGGACCGCGCCGGCGCGGAGACGACAGTTCAGCTCAGATCAGTTCGTCAGTCGCGACAAGTTGCGACGACCCGGGCCCGCGCGGTCTTCGCGTCACTCCCACTCGCGCGCGCCTCCCTTCCCCGGCACGGCTCGCGTCGCGATGGGCGTCGACCCCGCGGACCTCGACCGGTTCGGCGACTCGGACTCGGAGCCCGCGTCGGGGTCCCCGGCGGGCGCGCCCGCGGCGGCGACGCGTCGCGCGCGCGATTCGCGCGGCGCGTCGTCCACCACCGCCGCCGCCGCCTCGCCGCTCGGCGCGAGCAAGGCGGCGCGCCTTCGCGCGAAGAAGGCGGCCGCGCGCGTCGCGCAGAGGGCGCGCCGCAGGGACGAACGCGCGCGCTTCCCCCCTCGCTCGGCGGCGCCCGCCTCGCCGCCGGACGACCCGGGCGCCTCCGACCCGGACGCCTCCGACGACGACGCCGCGGCGCGCGATCGCCGCGTGCACCACGGCACGCTCGTCGTCGAGGGCGTCGTCGTCGACGGCAAACTCGTCCTCCTCGACCGAAAGTCCGGCGCGGTGTATTCCTCGACGCGCCGCGCGTGGGACGGGTCGCACCTCCGCGTCGGCGCGTGGGTCGAGTCCCCCGGGTCCCCCGGGGGGCGCGTGGAGAGGCTCCCGCGCGACGCCATCGACGCGCAGCGCAAACCGCCCCCGAAGAAGACGAAGAAGAAGAAGGCCGAGGAGGAACCCTCGGACGACGACCCCTCGGACGACCCCTCCGACGTTCGTTCGCCGAGTGCGTATAAGATGGCGCCTCCGCCCGCTTCCGTGACGCACGCGTTCGACGTTTCGTCGGCGGACGATCACTGCGAGACGTCCCCCGAGGCGCACGCGCACCTGCGGCGTTTTCTCGACGACGTCGCGGGGAGGCTTCGGAAAGCGCCGCGGGATCTCGTGATCTACGACCCGTACTACTGCGCCGGGGGAACGAAGCGTTCGTTCGCCGCGCTCGGATACGAGCGCGTGATCAACGAGAACGAGGATTTCTACGCCGTCGCGCGCGAGGGGAGGGTTCCCGCGCACGACGTCCTGGTCACGAACCCGCCGTACTCGGCGGACCACGTGGAGCGGTGCCTGACGTTCGCGGCGGAGAATCTGGAACGGCGCGGGCGGCCGTATTTTCTGCTGCTCCCGAGCTACGTCGTGCACAAACCGTACTACGTCCAGGCGCTCCTGACCGGAGGGGCGAGCGGCAGGGCGAAGCGCGCGGAGGACGACGAGCGGGCGGTGAACGAACCGGGTGACGTGGAGGGTGAGAAGGAGGGTGGGGCCCTCGGGAACGAGGAGGAGGAAAAGGAGGAGGAAGAATCCGACGGGTCGGAATCCGACGAGCCCGCTCGCGAGCCCGACTCGAAGAAAGAAACCTCCTCCTCCTCGGATTCGGATTCGGACTCGGATTCGGAACCCGCGATGAAGGTTCGGTCCGGGGCGGCCGCGGCCGGTCGCCGCGTCCCGGGGTCCGCCTCCGCCGGCCCCGGATCCTCCCGAAAACAGACGCTCCCCTTTTACGTCGTCCCCGATAAGCGCTACTACTACTGGACCCCCAAGGCGCTCGTCGCGAAGCGCCGCGACGCCCAGGCCTCGAGCGCCCAGGCCGCGGAGTCCGCGAGCGCTCGAAAGAAGAAACACCACGTCGGTCGGCTCGGCGAGCGAACGTCCCCGTTCCAATCGTTCTGGTACGTCGGCTTGGGCGAGCACCAGGCGGAGACGCTGCGGCGGCACCGGAAACTGCCGCGCGCGAGCGTGGAGGGGTATCGCGTCGCGACGCACCCGAACGATTTACCCACGCGCGTGTTGGACGAGTGGGACCCGAGCAGGCGCGAGCGAGAGGACGCCGAGGAGGGCACGAAAAATGGGAAGAAGAAGAAGGCGGTGCGGAGGTACGCGGGGTTCTCGGGGGCCAACTGCGGGCAGAACATGCCCGCGGAACAGAAGCGCAAGTACGCGAATTTTCGAGGCGGCGACGGGGGCGGTCGGACCGCGAACTGGAGCGCGGGGAAGCGAAGGAAGGACGCTCAGGACGCGATGTTCTCGAGGCCGAGGAGGAAGAACGCGTACTGACGAGAGAGGGGGAGAGAAAGAGACGCGCGCGAAGAGGAACGCCGGGAGTGGAGGAGACTGCGTTCATTTTACGCGTCATAAACATTTCAAGACGTCCCGAGACGTTCGGTCGAATCGCAGTCAGTCAACCTCGGAAGCTTCGGCGTCCCGGCTGTTCTTCACCCCCGGTGTCTTGCTTCTTTCACTTGAGGCTGAGCCCCTCGGTGTTTTCGCGCTCGCCCGACATGAGCTTGTCGTAGAACCCCGCGGTTTCCTCGATGACGCCCATGGTGTACGCCTTGTCCATGCACTTATCGTCGAGTCCGAACTTGTTCTGGGGCTTGCCGTCGGGGGTCTTGTAGTCCCTGAACCACACGCGAATCTTCTCGAGCTCCCCCGGGAAGTGCTTCTCCACGTCCTCGACGTCGTTCACGTCCGCCGCCTTGGGGTCGTTCGCGCTGATCGCGATGACCTTCCAGTCGAGCTCGCCGTCGTCGATCATCGCGTACACGCCCACGGGCTTGACGGGGGTGACGGAGCCCATCTCGAGCGCGGCGGAGCCAATCTCGACGACGTCCACCGGGTCGTTGTCGCCCATGACCTTCATCTCGGGGTGCTCGTGGCCCGGGTCCTCCCACGTCTGCGGGAGCATGCCGTAGTTCCAGTTGATGTTGTACGGGTAGTCGCGGAGCTTGCCCTTCTTCGTGTCCTGCTTGATCGGGGTCATCTCCTCGTCCGTCGCCACCTCCATCTTCGCCTTGGTCTCCTTCGGGATCTCGCAGATGAAGTTCATCGTCCCGTCCTCGTTCTTGAGCGGGACCCCGTGCCACGGGCTCACGGGCTTGCCGTCCTCGTTGAAGAAGATGCGGAAGTCCATGCTCGGGTACTCGCCCTTCTTCTCGCTGCCGTACTTGGCGAGCGCGAACGGCGTCGCGGAGACGAACGCGCGGCGGTTGGGGCGCTGGAATGCGGAGGCGCGGAGCGCGGGCGCGGCGCGAGCGGTGAACTGGCGAGACGCGAGCGCGGGCTTGGCGACGCTCGCCATGGTCTTGAACGCGGAGGCGATGGCGGACATCTCGAGTGTGCGCGAGGCGGGCGGGTGTTCGACCGAGGCGTCGGGTGAAGTGCGGCGCGGGGCGCGGGGGGACGGTGCGAAATCGCGATCGGCGATCCGGACGCCCGGAACGTGTGTGCGGCAAAGCGCGACGCCGTGATCCAGAATCGACGACAGCGTGGCTCGGGATGTTGTGTGATGAAGGTTATGGGACTTTCTATGGGCAAACAGTCACAGACGCCGCGAGCGGGGGAAGAAAAAGCCGCGCTCGCGCCAGGTGGCGCGACGACGTGGCCGCGACGTCGTGCCACCCCCCCGCGCACTCATCGATCGCCGCCGCGCGGAACGCCCCCGCCCGCCCTCACCGCAGATGCCCGCCCTCGGTCTCGCCGCGCAGCTCCCCGCCGCGCGCGTTCGCGCGGCCCCCGCCGCGCGCGCCTCCGCGCGCCGCGTCGCGCCCGCGTCCCTCCGCGCCGCGCGCGCGGTCGCGGTCGCCCCCGTCGCGGCCCGCCTCGCCGTCGTCCGTCCGGCGCGCCGCGGCGCGCTCGTCGTGCGCAACGACGCGATCGACGACGCCGCGGCCCTGGCGTCCGCGGCCCCCGCGGACACGTCCGGTCCCAAGGCGTCCGAGGTGGTCCCCAAGCTCCCGCGCAGCGACTGCACGCGCGTCGTCTCCAAGGACGAGGGCTTCGATCTCGCCACCACGTCGTTCGGCACCATCGGCCTCTCCGTCGGCCTGCCCCTCCTCGTGTACGGATTCTTCTCCTTCTTCAACTTCATCCCCGGCGGGTCCGTCTCCAGCCTCCTCCTCATCTACGGGTTCATCATCTCCCTCATCGGCTTCGCTCTGAAGTACGCCCAGCTCGACCCGCTCGAGCTCGTCACCTACGAGGACGCCCTGGCGCTCCGCGAGACGCAGGCGACGGCCATCCTGACGCAGGTGCGCGACGACGTGACGCGCTACCGGTACGGCGACGAGCAGCATCTGGAGGAGGCCCTCGCGGTGATCTTCCGCTACAACCGCCCCGGCGGTCTGCGCAAGAACCAGGCGCCCAAGCTCGTCGGTCTCTCCGAGCGCGTCATCGTCGACCGGTACGCCCTGGTTCTGGAGTTCGAATCCCCCAAGATGGAGTTTAGCGAGTGGACGGATCGGCGGGAGAAGATCCAAACCTTCTTCGGGCCCGGCGTGACGTGCGGGATCACGGAGGGGGCGGAGGAGGGCCGCGTCGAGGTGGAGCTCGTGAGCGACGGAAGCGACGCGAGCGGACCGGGCGGAAACGCGGACGACATGGAGGTGCTCCCGCCGCTCATGCCGGGCCTGCCGCCGAGGTACGTCAAGAAGGGCACCGCGTAGAGTGAAGAGCAGCCCGGAGAGGCTCGAAGAGCGAACGCAAGGGAGCGTCCAGTAGGCTTTTCACTCAGACTCAATATTCGCCGTCATCATCACGAATGCGCTTCATTTCCTCTGCGGCGCTTCTCTCGCGACCGACGGGTGGTCGCGCTCCCTCCGGGGATCGATGTGCGAGGCGCACGTGACGCTCGTGACGACCCGTCGCGTCGCGGCTCGCGTGCCTTCCGGGGCTTCGCCCGCGGCTGCGGCGGAGGCGCGTCGCGTCGCGGCGGACGAGGATTACCACGAGGCGCGGCGCGACGGCGGGGTGGGCACGCACGCGGCGATGCGCGCGCTGGGCCGCTGCGTGGGCGCGCACGGACGGGCCGCGACGCGCGGCGGGTCGTGGCTCGCGTTTCTGGGCGTGATGCGCGACGCCCTCGAGGACCTCGGGAGCGCGCACGCGCCCCACCTCGCGAGCTCGCGCGCGCTCCACCTCGCGCACGACCCCGCGGTCGTCGTGCACCCGCTCGCGCGCGACGCCGGCGCGCGGCGCGCGGTCCTCGTCGGCATCAACTACGCCGCCATCGGCGGGTCGGCGCGGCTGAAGCGCCGCGAGGGCGACGTGCGGTGGGCGCACGACACCCTCAGCGAGCGCGGCTTCGACGACCCGGACGGCACGAGGGTGTTGGTCGACGACGGACACGACACGGGTCAGCCCACGCGAAAGAATCTCATGCGCGCGATCGCGTGGCTCGTGAAGGGCGCCGCCCCGGGGGACTCCCTCCTCTTCCACTTCTCGGGCCGAGCGAGCCTCCCGGGCGTGGGGCCCGAGCGATCGTCCAAGAGCAGAACCCCGCGCGACCCGGACGCGGTGGCCTTCAGCTCACTCGAGGGCGACTCCGCCGAATTCGATCTCGACGCCGAATCGTCGCGGCCCGCGCTGGCGGCGATGGACTCGGACAAAAACGGATGCGTCACCCGCGGCGAGCTCCACGCCGCGCTCGTGCGACCGCTCCCGCGCGGGGTCCGGCTCACCGTGATCATCGACGTCCCGGACAAGGGCGGCGCGGGGTGCCTCCAGCTCCCCTACGCGTACGACGTCGTCGGCGACGGAGAGGAGGAGGACCCTTCGAGGTTTCCGGGGGGGGGCGAGGGGGAGGGGGGGGAGGGGAGGGGAGGGGGCTCGGAGGAATCCGCCGGGGCGACGAAACCGGTGATCGTTCGGGCGACGCGCCGTCCGCCGATTCGCGCGGAGACGCGCGCGGCGATGCGCCTCGCGGACGCGCTGAGCGCGGACGCGATGGGCGAGGGGGGCGGCGAGGGGGCCTGGGAGAGGCGGGCGGGGGCGGAGGACGAGGGACCCCGAAAAAACGGGGGCGGGTGTTGCGTCGTGTCGTGAAGGAGGAGCGCGCTTCGTCGTCTCGTGATGTGAAAGTGTTCGTCTTATACACCTCTGGTGCTCGTTCGATTCGCGCGGCGGAGCCGATGATGGTGCGCTTCGCGTCTCGGTTCCGCGTCGCCGTCGCGGTTCCTTCTCGCAAATGCCGTTCGCCGAAGATCGCGCGCTTAATACATGGCGGCGATGACGGCGGCGTACTTCTTGTCGACGACGGCGCGCTTGAGCTTCTGCGTGGCGGTGAGCTCGCCGCCCGGGACGCTGAAGTCGGCGTCGAGGATGGTGAACTTCTGGATCTTCTGCGCGTTGGACACGGCGACCTTGTTGTACCCGTCGATGCCCTTCTGGATGTACGCCGTCCAGGTCGGGTCCGCCTTGGCGGCGGTGACCGTCTTGGAGGCGGGGGACACCTCGAGGGAGTTCCCGAAGAGCTCGTCCGTGAATCCGCCCTCGGTGGCCAGATCCGGCACCTGCCTGAGCGTGATGAGGCACGTGTTGTACTTCTTCTTGTCGCCGACCATCATCACGTTGGAGATGCCCGGGAGCAGGGACTTGATCTTGTCCTCGATGGGCACGGGCGCGATGTTCTCGCCGCCCGCGGTGATGATGAGCTCCTTGATCCGGCCGGTGATGCTGAGCAGATTCGTGTCGGGGTCCACGCGGCCGACGTCGCCCGAGTGCAGCCACCCGTCCTCGTCGATGCTCTCCGCGGTCTTCGCGGGATCGTGCATGTAGCCCATCATGACGTGGCGCCCGCGGAAGCACACCTCGCCCTCCCCGGGCTTGTCGCGCTTCGGGTCGTGGTCAATCTTGAGCTCCACGCCCGGGAGCTTCGTCCCGCACGTCCCCGTCTTGAAGTACTCGGGCTTGCCGCACGTCTGCGGGCCCGTGTTCTCGGACATGCCGTACACCTCCACGATGTTGATCGTGAGCGAGCCGAAGTAGTTGAGCGTGTCCATCGTGATCGGCGCGGCGCCGGAGAGGAAGACGCGGCACTTGTCCAGGCCGAGCGCCGCCTTGGCCTTGCTGAGGAGCTTGCGCGCGAGGAACCCGAAAATCGGGTTGGAGCGCTTGGAGCCAACCTGCGCGGCGTCGTGCATCTGCGACCCGAGCTGCTTGGCCCAGGTGCTGAGCATCTTCTTCACGCCGGTGGTCTTCTTCCCGACCGCCTGCATCGCCTCAGCGAACTTCTCCCACACGCGCGGGACGGCGAAGAACACCGTGGGCTTGGCGTCGATCAGGGTCTGCTTGAGGGATCCCCTGAGCGCGTCGGGGCGGGCGAAGTGCACCTCCGCGGTGAGGCCCATGAGCAAACCGCCCATGGGCGAGTGGATGTCCACGATCTGCGCGGCGATGTGCGAGAGCGGGAGGTAGGAGACCACCCTGAGCGGGCCCGAGGTGATCTTGGGCTGGTGCTCGAGGTTCATCTTGGTCGTCCACGTGACGTTGTCGTGCGAGATCATCACCGCCTTCGGGTTGCCCGTCGTGCCGGAGGTGTAAATCAGCGTGCAGCACTCCCCGGGCTTCTGCGCGTCGATGCGAGCCTGCAGGTCGGCGTCCGAGACGTCCTTGCCGAGACCCATGAAGTCGTCCCACGAGTACACCTTGGCCTCCTTGGGCCCGAGGCCGTCGTTGCAGGACTTGTCGAAAGCGCCGCCGTAAACGACGATCGCGACGAGCTCCTTCAAGCTGCTGCGAACCTCGAGGATCTTGTCGAGTTGCTTCTGGCCCTCGACGACGATCACGCGCGCCTTGCAGTGGTCGGCGATGTACTGGCACTGCTCGGGGTTGTTCGTGGTGTAGATGCCCGCGGCGAAGCCGCCGGCGGCGATGGCGCCCACGTTCGCGATGAGCCACTCGGGGGAGTTGAAGCCGAGGATGGAGACGGACTCGTAGCGGGAGAGGCCGAGGGCCATCAGCGCCTTCGCGCACTTCAGCGTGTCGGCGTAGTACTCCTTCCAGGTCCAAGTGCGGCCGTCGCAGCCTGAGCGAGAAGGAAAGTTTGCGAGGGAAACGGTCGGTCAGGGGCTTCGAGGCGGCTTCGAGGCGGCGGAAAACACAGCTGTGCGCGCATTCTTTTTTATTCCTCCAAGGTTGGGGGGAGCAAGCAGCTCGCAGCGGCTCTCGGCGCGATCGGGCGGGCTCAGGCGCCGATCGGAGGTGTGCGGGGGAGCGCGCGCGCGTGAGGTGGGGGGGGCGCGACCCGCGCGCGATGCGGGAACGTGACGTACCCTTGAGGGCCGTGGTGGTGGAGAGGGAGTGCTCGGAGCACTTCTTGAAGACCTGCGCGAGGGTGGCCAGAGCGGCGCGAAGGGGAACCCGGACGACAGGAGCGGGTGATCAGAAAATGGGCGGACGCCGGGTCGGGGTAACAAGCGGCGTGGGTCGAGAGCCGCGCGTGCGCGCATGAACGCCGAGCCTCGCCTCCCGCGGCGTCGTATCGCGACGCCTAGGGCGATGCGCCCGCCCGCGAACGCGCGGCGAGTCGGTCGGGACCGAGCCCGCGCGTCGATCGCGACTCCCCGGAGGCGGTTCGCGCGCGCGATCAGACGACGCATTCGCTTCTTCGCTCTTCCGGAAATGAAGAAACGCGGCGGGGCTGGGGGGAGGCTCGCGCGTACCTGCATCACGGTCTCGGGGGCGGCACCGGCCAGGCCCTCGCCGAGGACGATCTCGGCCTCGGCCTCGGGGTTGACTTTCCTGGGCATCGTCGCGATGGGTGGTGTCGTGTCGTGGGGCGGGTCCACGATTGTGTTGCCAGCTTGTTGTGCGTCAGCTTTAGATTTCCTCACGGCACCGCGCGGGATGTCGTACGCATCTGCGCCGCATATTCTGAAGGATACCCTGTGGAGAGCACACGCCTCCCCTCCGCCGCGGCGGAGGGGACCGCGGTCCGCCCGTCGCTCTCCGCAGTGTTCGCATCGCGCGGCCTCTTCTCCTCTCCCACCCTCCTTTCGTTTCGGACGAGATGGCGGCCATCATCAACTTCCTCTCGGTGCGTTCGCCCCTCCGCGCCTCTCTCGCTCGTCCTCGCTCGGCCTTCTCGGCGCGTCGCGTCGCTTCGACGGTGGCGCGTTTTCCGATCCAGCGGCTGACGCGCGTGCCGATCGCGCCTCCCGTTCACGCAGGTCGACGCGCAGCTCCCCCTGGACGGCGACACCGGCGTGGACTTCAAGTCCGCGTCCGGGTTCAAGAAGGCTTCCGCGACGCTCTCCCCCGCCTTCGACGCCGCGGTCAGGGCGTACACCGTGCGCGTGCCCAAGGGCACCACGCACCTCGCCGTCGCGGCGACGTCGTTCGCGGCGTCGGTGAAGATCGACGGGCGCCCGGGCAACATGGCCTCCGTGGACATCCGCCCCGGCGTCGGCGCCTCCGCGGTCGCGATCGTCCTCGAGTCCACCCCCGGCGTCGTCGCCGCGGAGTACGTCCTCACCCCGGAGCACGCCGACGCGGAGGCGGCGGACGCGAAGGAGGTGACGTTCGAGAAAGCCCCCGTGCCCGCCGACGAAGCCGCCCCGCACACCCACACCCACGGAGGCGTCCCCTGCACCGCGAACCACGACGACGACGACCACGGCCACGGGCACTCGCACAAGGAGGAGAAGCACGGCCACTCGCACGACGGCGGGAAGACGGAGTGCCACGAGGACCACGGCCACGGCCACGGACACGGTCACTCGCACAAGGAGGAGAAGCACGGCCACGGGCACTCGCACGAGGAGGAGAAGCACGGCCACTCGCACGACGGCGGGAAGACGGAGTGTCACGAGGACCACGGCCACGGCCACGGGCACGGTCACTCGCACAAGGAGGAGAAGCACGGTCACGGGCACTCGCACGCGGAGGAGAAGCACGGCCACGGGCACGGCCACTGAGGCGCGACGATTTTCCAGCGCGACGATTTTACATTTCTTCGCTCGCCTACTCGTTCGCCATCGCGTTCATGCACGCGTCCACGTGCGCGTTGATGTCGCTGTTGAGCGCCGTCGCGGAGAACCCGCGCCCGCATATGGGACACGTCGCCGTCTCCACCCTCGTCGGTTTCCTTTCGCTCTTTTTCGTCGCCTTCCCCCAGACCGTTTTCCCCGCCCCCGCGACGGCCGTCGACGGCGGCGGCGGCTGCCGCCGCGCCTCCGCCACCTCCGCCACCTCCGCGAGAGGCCTCGCGCGTTTCGTCGTCGCGTCCGTTTCCTCGACGCCCTCCGCACCCTCCCCCCCGCGCTTCCCGAAGAACGTCAGGAGCGTCGCTGGCGCGCGCTTCGCCCTCGCCGCGAACTTCGCGTCCACGGGCGTCGGCGCGTCCACGCGCCCGCGCCTGGTCCCGGTTCCCTCCTCTCCCGCGGTTCCCTCCTTCTCCTCCCCCCCCCTCATCCCCCCGCCGCCCTCCTTCGCCCTCTCCCTCGCGTCCGCCTCGTTCTCCTGGTCGTCGCGCATCACCCACTCGTTCGCGACGCGCTCCCTGACCTCCGGCAGGAGATCCTCCGGGTACCTCACCCCCACCACCTTCGTGCCGTCCTCCGCGGTCACTTTCACCGCGCGCATGCCCCGGTCGCTCTTGTTGAAGAGGTGCTCGTTTCGCTCCAAGACGCGCTCGAGCACCCCCCACGCGGGCACGACGGCGCCGGAGACGATGCAGCACCGCGTCGCCCGGGACCCGCTCGCGCACCGCGGCCCGCGCTCGCACTGCGCGCCGTGCACGCACGAGCGCTCGGTCATCGCGTACGTCAGGTCCCAGTGCGGCTTGAGCTCGAGCTCCAGGTGTTCGTCCGGGACGCGGCGGTACTTGCGATCCAACTCCTCCGCGTCCATCTCGAAAAAACTCACCCCCGTGTTCGGCCGCATGATCGCGAACGTGTTCACGAGCCCGGGCTTCGCGCACGCGAGGATGACCTGCGCGCGCCCGTACATGTCGCGCCGCATGCGGTAGAACCCGTCCCTGTCGGTTGTCTTGAGGTTGTTTTCATCCGTTTGTTCCGCGGCGACGGGGCGGTTCGTCGCGTCCCGCTCGCGTCGTCTCTCCCGCAGCGCCGCGAGCGCCTCCTCGAAACGCACCCCGCGGTCGATCAACACGGACGTCCGCCTGAGCTCCGCGCCCGAGCCGAACGGGTCGCGCACGAGCACGGAGCTGGATTCGATGCGTATGTTCGAGCCGGAGAGGTCGCTGACGCCCTCGCTGTATTTCCCCTCCGCCTTTGCGAGCTTCACCTCCGCGGCGAGCGTCTCGGTGAAGTACCCGAAGAGGAGGTTCTGGCCCCGGACGGGCAAACCCAGGACGCGGTTCAGAAACCGGCGGACGTCGCCCGAGTCCCTCTGCTGCTGATCCCTGAGCGGCGCGTCGGCGGCGAGCGCCCGCCTGAGCTCCTCGGGCAGGCCCGCAGGCGAGAGCCCGATGTTCACGCCGAGGGAGACGACGAGCTCGCGGAGCTCCGCGCAAAGAGCCGCGACCCCGGCGCCGGGTCGCGCGCGCTCCAGGTCGAGGTACCAAGACGAAGATTTTTCCGAGGGGCAGTCTGGGTCGGCGGCGGTCTCGTCGTCCGCTCGCGCCCCGTCCGCTCGCTCGGTCGGTCGCGGGAGATGCTTCAGGACCGCCTCGAGCGGGACGCCGTTGGCGAGGAGGGCTCGGGGGGCTCGGGGGGCTCCGTCTCTCCCGTCTCTGTACTCCGCCGGCGCGACGAGCAGCGCGTCGTACATCTTCTTCAGCGCCTTCCTCCCGAGCGGCGAGTCCAGGTTCCCCTCGCTGAGATCGATCCCCGTCGCGGCCCTGCGGTCGCCTCGCGTTAAAGCGCCGAGGCTCTGCAGCCGCCGCGCCACCGCCGCCGCGAACCGCCGCTCCCCGCCGAGGTTCGTGCTGCAGACCACGTACGACGGGCCGTGGATCTGGTTGCTCCTGTGCGTTCGCCCGAGCTGCTGGATCGCCTTGTCCGCGCTCCAGGGAAGCTCGATCGTGACGTGCGTCCGCCGCCGCTGGTTCTTCGCGCCGCGGGAGGCGTGCAGGGAGATGCCCGTGCTCGCCGCGTCCGAGATGATCGCCACGAGCTTCGAGCCGTCGTTGAACGCCGCCTTCTCGCGCAAATTCACGCCCTCGACGTCCCCGTCGCTCGCGATCGAACCGGGCGCGGCGGCGTCCCGCCCGCGCGCGCCGAGAGAGTCCCCGCGCGCCTCGTACCGAAGCACGCCCGCGCCGCCGCCGTCCCCGGGCGCGCGGACGATGCGCCCGCGCCGCCCGGTCATCTCCGCCACCGCCGACGCGCCGCCGAGCTCGTCGATGAGCTCGTCGAGGAAATTCACGGGAAGGTCGAGCTCGCGGACGTGCCTGAGCAAAATCGCCTTCGCCTCGGCGCACTCCTCGTTCACCGCGAGCGTCGCGCCCGCCGCCGAGCGAGCGGCGACGTTGAAGCGCGACGGAGCTCGCGAGTCGTGGACGTTCGCGTGAGGTGAGATCCCGATCCCGTCGGGATCGCGTCGCTCCGAGATCCCGTCGTTCACGCCGACGTCGGGGTAGGTGGTGGGGAAGTGGTTCTCCACGAACGCGGCGAGCATCTCCCTCGTCGTGCTCGCGAACCCCGAAACCCTGGTGCCCGGGGTCAGACCCAGCGCGCTCTCCGCGCTCTCCCCCGTCGTCTGTAACCCGATGACGACGCAGTTCCCTCGGCTCAGAGCCTCCTTCGCCAGCCTCACCACCGCGGGCGTCTTCATCGACACGCAGAGTAACTTGAAGAACCTCTGGTGCACGCTCCAGTACGCCTTCTGCCACCCGCTCTTCTCCCGCCGCGTGAGCTGCGCCGCCTCGGCGGTGCACGCGCGGAGCCTGGACATGAAGAGCGCCGCCTCGTCGTACCGAGCCACCTGCTCGGGCGTGAGCGTCGCCTCGAGCGTCGCGAACTCGGCCGCGCGGAAGCTCAGCCCGCGAGAGACGTACTTCCCGCTCGCCTTCATCTCCATCGCGAGCATCTCGAGGAAACCCACGCCCCTGTTGCGCATCGCGGAGATGAACGCGTCCGCGTCCTGGAACGGCGTGCCGCGACCCCAAAACCCGAGGCGACGCATGTACGCCATGTTCCCGATCTCGCTGATCCCCGTGGCGGAGCAGTACACCACCCGAGCGTCGGGGCAACGGGTCTGGAGCTCGATCACGCACGCGGCCACCTTAGACCCCTGGTCGTTCTGCGCGTTGAAATTTTTCGCCTTGTGGCACTCGTCCAAACACACGCACCCGTCCGCCGACGCGCCGCCGAACCACTCCAGGATCTGGTCCAGCCGAGATCGCCTCGCGGTCTTGCTGACTAACGTCGCGTACGTCAGGAACAGGACGCCCTCGGCGCACGAGGACGAGAGCCCGGCGGCCCTCGTCTCGCGGTCGAGTTCCTGGCACCCGTCGATGACTTTGAGGTGGCACCCGAGGTCGCGCAGATCGCGCGTCGCGTCGCGGCGCAAGTCGCTCGAGCTGGAAATCCACAGGTGCTTCCTCCGCCCGCGCGCGTAGTTATCCAAGATGATGCCGCCGATCTGACGGCCCTTGCCGACGCCCGCGCCGTCGCCGATCATGAACCCGGCGCGCGCGCCGTCGGGTAAGATCTCCAGGTGTTTCTGACACGCGTACGACACGCCCTCGAGCTGGAGCTTCGAGAGCAAGCCGCCGTCCACGACGTCCGCGCCGAGCGAGTCCACGAGGGGGTACGTCGCGGGGGGGAGGGAGATGGAGGATAGAGACGCCGCCTCGGCGATGTCACCGGGGTGTTCCTTGCCGCGCTGATGAACGACAGAGAGGGTGCGGAGCGGGGAGGGGTATAGGGAGGGTGGGGAGCACGCGTCAACACGCGACGGATCGGCGCGTTTGAAAAGCGGGCACCCTTCGCGGGAGAGGGAGGGGGCCGCGGGGGCGCGAGGTGCGTGAGATCCCCGTCCCCGCGAGCGGAGCGCGCGTTGGAGCCGGTGGATGGCGCGCCGACCGCGCGGCGAGGGCGGGGCGACGAGACCGAGCGCGAAAGCGCACCGTGAGCGTGCCGCACTGGTACCCCGCGAACACCTTGCCGACCGTCTCCGAGACGCTCTCGGCGCCCCCGAGATCCGCCTCCGCGGTGCCGCGCGCGTCGGGGTCCCGCGCCTGCTGCATCCTCGCCCGACGCCGAGGCGAGGATGCGCGCGGCGAGGACCGCGCGCGCTCGCGGACCCGAAAATGTGGCAGCCGGTGGAGGGAGGAGGGAGCCTCTCTCCCGACCCGGCGACCATCGATCGACCAGCTGGAAAAAAATTGGTCGAACGACTTCGAGCGATGACTGATCCGCACCATATGTGCTCTTTTTTTTCGCGTGATGGGGACGGGGTGGAGGTTCTATCCGCGGCTCGATCTGGCGGTCGGTGGATGGCGCGCGCTGTCGCGTGACGTCGACTCGCGTCATTTACTGCGGTGTTCACATCGACGTCGACCCGATTCCCTAATTCTGCGCTACAGTGTTCCCCGGGCGCGGCGTCGCTCGTCGTCGCTCTCGTCGACATAGTTATTTATCGGATCCTTCTTCACGCCCACGCGGCGCCGCTCTCCCCGTAAAAGTCGTTGATGTACGACAGCGCGGACTCCTCGACCACGACCTTGTCCGCGTTCAGGACGTCGTACACGTTGAGGTGCTTGATGTCGGACTGCACGACCTTGGCCATGTTGCGGGTGCTGAGGGTGACGTTCTCCGAGGCATCCTTGGTGATGAGGTACGCCTTCTCGCCCTCCGCGACGCCCCACGCCTTGAGCGCCCCCGCCATCTCCTTCGTCTTGGGGGTCGACACCTTGGCGCTCAGGTCGTCGACGACGATCATCGCGGGCGCGGCGCTCTGAATCGCGGTCGCCATCGCGAGGCGGCGCTCCTTCTTGTTCATCTTGATGCTCCAGTCCTTGGGCTTGGGGCCGAAGATGACGCCGCCGCCGGGCTTGAGCGGGGTGCGGCTGCTCCCCGCGCGCGCGTTGCCGGTGCCCTTCTGCTTGAACGGCTTGCGCCCACCACCCCGAACCTCGCTCTTCGTGAGCGTAGACGCCGTCCCCCGGCGCGCGTTCTGCCGCACCATCACGACGTACTTGTGCACCAGACCCTTCGCGACGTCGGGCTTGGCCACCTTGAGGTCGAGCGTCGCCGAGCCGGCGGAGGCGCCGTCGAAGCTCACCTTCGCGACATCCGCCGCGAGGACGGAGACGTCACGAGCGCGCGCCGGCGCCGCGGCGACTGCGCGAAAAGAGGGGAGGAGGGAACGAGGGGAGACGGTTCGGTCAGAGGGGGGAACGAGGGAGAGGGTCGGGGTCGACGCGCGGCGGCGCCGTCCGGGGCGAAAAAGAAAGAGGCCCGTGCTCCTCGGCGTGGATAAGGGGCGCCGAGACGGACGCCGGAAGCGACGCGCGGTGGACGCGGCGCCGTTCGCGAGGCACGCGACGCCTCCGACCGCGCGGGATCGGGCCTGGACGCGAGGACGCGACGAAGCGCGCCGAATGCCGCCGCGAGGCGCGTCGGGGCGACGGGTGGTGCGCGTCGCGGGGCGCGACCCGGCGCGCCTCGCGGCGATTACCAAGACCCTAGACGATGGGGTTTTGGCGACCGGGCGGTGGCCATTTCGCGACGTCCGAGGCGCGGAAAACCGCGCGAGACGGGGAGGGCGATCGCGAGGACGCACCACGCGTGTTCCCGAAGGACACCTTGCGGCCGGAGATGGCCGCCTTCGCGGAGAGCGAGAGGGAGGAGGTGATGGAAGCCATGGTTCCACGCACGTCCCGCGCTGAAAGAATGCGCGCCGGGCGCACGCGCTCGCGCTTTTCGTCGACGTCGACGAGCAGGATAGACGCTTGGAGCGATGGAGGCGAGCGCGTGCTGGCTCTGCACACGTGACGAGTCTCTAGTTTCTGCAAAATTCAGCTCTTTCAAATATCATAATCATCTGACTGTTTGCATGTGCACATCGTACTCGTAGACGAAATTTGCTCTCCCGTCGTTTGCACTCGCCCGTCGCGGCCCTCGAACTATTTTCAAAGCGTGGTCGTTCCCCGCGCCTCAGTTGCACCCGCGTCGGCGGCTCCGCGCGCTCCGCTCGCCCCTTCCGCCCCCCCCGGCCCCCGGCGAACTTGCGCGGCGATGCCGAAAGCGTCGAACGCGGCGAGCCTCGGGGTCGTCTCCGCGGCCCTGAACGACACGAACAGTGCGTCCCCACCTCTCGACTCGTCGGTCGTTCGGCACTGCCGACGAACATTTCATTTCCGTCGCGCGACCGGCCGCGCGCCGCCCCCCGGGGACTCGCGTTCGCGCGCCTTCGGACCCTGACGTCCCCCCCCCCACCGCTTCGCCTCGGCGCTCCCCGTCCCCTCGACGCGCAGACGTCTCCGCCCCCCTCCTGTCGTACCTCTCGCGCCTGCGCGACCTCGACGAGCACGCCTCCGCGCTGGAGCGCGGGGTGGCGTCCGCGGTGAACGCGCGCCTGCGCGCCCTGCGCGACGCCCAGACCTCGGGCCCCGCCGCGGGCTCGAAGCGCGACGCCTCGGACGCCGCCCTGGACGACGCGACGCTGGAGAAGATCCACGCGGACGGGAAGCGGCGCGTGGCGCTCGCGGACGAGAAGGTGGCGCTGGCTCAGCAGGCGTACGATCTGGTGGACCATCACATCGCGAGGCTCGATCGCGACCTGCGCGCGTTCGACGCCGCCCTGGCGGAGAAGGAGGCCGCGCAGGCCGCCGCGGAGGGAATCGTCTTCCCCAAGTCCGGCGTGGGGGGTCCCGGCGTCGCGAACGCCGCGCGAGCCGCGATCGGAGACGGAGGCGGCGCGGCGTTCGGAGACGGAGGCGGCGACGCGGGGACGGCGCTCCCGGGGATGGCGCTGGGCCCGGGCGTAGGCGTCCAGCCCCCCCTCGCCGCGCCCGCGGACCCGAACGAGCCGAAGTACTGCGTGTGTAACCGCGTGTCGTTCGGGGAGATGATCGCGTGCGAGAACGAGGCGTGCGCGGTGGAGTGGTTCCACTTCGCGTGCGTCGGGCTGAGCACGGACGCGAAGATCAAGGGGAAGTGGTTCTGCGCGACGTGCAGCGCGGACATCAAGCGGCAGAAAAAACTCGAGAAGAAGCGAGAAGAAGCCAAGGACGCAGACAAGCCGGGGAGAAAATAATAAGAGACTATCACTCGATATTGATGTCGAGACGGAGGAGTGTTTTGTCTTCCGAGTCGTTCGCCCGACCGCGCGTGTTCGTCTCACGCGCGCGCGCGTCGCCTCTCGCATGGTACTTTCAAAAATAGGATCACAAATGGATTCACTCAGATGCCGCTCGCGAATTGCGCGACGTGCTTCCTGCTCTTGCGCTTGAGGTCTCCCGCGGCGTTGAGCGCTTGCATCTTCGTGAAGAGCGGGTCCACGGGCTCGGGTTCCGGCCAGTACGTCGGCTCGTACGTGTGCGTGTGCGTGAGCTGTCCGTACAGGTCCCCGTCCGGGTCCCCGCTCCACCGCGACGCGAACTTCCCGTGCACGGGATCCTTCAGTTTCTGGTCCATCCACGCGTCGCCGACGTTTCGCGCCGCCGCGCGAACCGGCTCGCCCTCGGGATTGCTCTGCTGCAGGAGGCGGTACAGCCCCTTCCTGTCGCTCTTCTGCACCGCGAGCTCCTCGAAGCACGCCTTCCCGCGGAGCGCCCTCCACTCGTCCCCCCTCGGCGCGGTGTCGCCCTTGTCGCCCCTCGGCAAGCCGTCCTTTAGCCCCTCGTACCGCATCACCCCGAAGAGATCCGCGCGATCCGGGTCGCACCCGGGGAGCGGCTTCGTCTTGTCCGCGTACCGCCGCCCGCGGTGCTCCAGCCACTTATCCCCGCCCTTCTTCAGCCCGCTCTGGAACATCTCGCCCCGGTCGCGGTCGTTCGCGACGGACGCGGTGTGCTGGTTGACGACGTCGCGCACGCCCCCGGGCCCGCGAAGGTCCCTGTCCGCGCCGGGATCCGGAACGTTCGCGCGCCGCGTCCCGCCCCTCGTCGCCTCGAAGTACTCGCGCTGCGCGTGCTCGTTCCCGATTGGATACTCGTAGTCGTCGCGTGTGTTCGCCGCGCTGTGCCGGTTCCACTCGGCCTGGCCCTGCTTGAAGAATCCCGGGATGTCCGCCTCGGGGGGGAGGAGCTTGCCGTCGGCGTCCGTGTACCTCCCGTGGGGCGTGTACGCGAGGTTGTTCCAAAACTCGGTGCCCAGCGTCTCCTTCGGCTTGACCCCCGCGCGGAGCTCCGCGAGCGCCGCGGAGCGCTTCACGCGCCCCGCCTCGATCGCCTCGACGATCGGTTTGTGCACGTCGCGCTTCGTCGGGTCCTTGAACGGGGAGGTTCGGTACGTGACGTTGCCGTGGCCCGCGTCTTCGAAGGGGTCGTAGTCGTACCCGACGACGCAATCCAGATAGACGCCGGCTTTGGCGTTGGACGCCTGCTTCGCGCGAACCGTCTTCGTGTACTTCTCCGACTGAGCCAATAAACGAGCGCTGAGCGCCTCGGCGTCCACCGCGTCCACCTGGGATTTGATCTGCGACTGGATGCTCCTGTACACGTTCTCCTCCCACTCGTCGTGGATCTCCTTGTGCTTCTTCGCCAACGCGCGCTCGCGCTTGAACACGACGTCGTCCGTCTCGGCGACGATGCCCTCCTCCATCCCGCGCATCACCTCGCCCATCATCGCCTCGAAGCGCTCGTGCGCGCGCACCTCGCGGACCTTCGCGCGGCGCCGAACCGCCGCCTTGACCTCCTCGGAGGCGAAGAAGTTGCGCTTGTCCTCCTCCTCCTGCTGCTTCTTCCAGAGGTCCTGCTTGCTCAACCCCACCCCCGCGGCGACGCGAGGATCGGGATCCGACCCGGCCGATTCGGAATCCGAATCCGACGCGGGAAGGACGCTGGGGGTCGGCGACGACGCGTCCGAGGAGTGAACCGAGGGAGCGCGAGCGGAGGAGTGCGGCGAGGGAGGGCGAGCGTCGTCGTCGTCGTCCGAACACGCCTCCAGCGCGTCGTCCCGTGGGGCGGGGGCGGGGGCGTCCGGATGACGCTTCTCCGGCGTGCGAACGTTCACGGTCGGAGGACCACCCCCGGCGACCGCGTCGTCGTCGGACGCGTCGAAGTCCTCGTCGCGCATGGCGAAGGCGGCGTCCTCGTCGTACGAACGCTCGCGCCGAGGCTCGGCCGGCTGAGGGGTTCGGAGGTGGGGCG
>MDSW01058879.1_pt1 | contig 23412 bp, 20 predicted proteins | sample 811171 | NCBI WGS metagenome assembly MDSW01 (sample SAMN05326641, study PRJNA326480) | marine metagenome | isolation source: seawater | place: Atlantic Ocean: North West | collected 2012 | reverse complement strand
GGCCGTGTGCTTCAAGATACCTTAGATAAACCGAGCGTGCCAAAGTGTCTACCTGCGCTCCACCGTCGTTGATGTAATATTCCCGTGTCACGTCAAAACCAACAAACTCTAATAACGACGCTAAAGCATCCCCAAATACGGCGCCTCGTGTGTGACCGACATGCAGAGGCCCAGTTGGATTTGCGGAAACAAACTCCACATTGACTTTTTGGGCAGCTCCCAAATTAGAGCGCCCATATCCTTTACAATCCTCAAGGATCGCACGTAATACTGTGCCCCAAACATTAAATTCCAAACGAATGTTTAAAAATCCAGGTCCAGCGATTTCAACATTTGCTATCAATGGGCTACGGTTTAGGGCTTCTGCAAGTTTCAGCGCTATATCATTTGATTTTTTCTTTGATGGCGATGCCAGAACCATAGCAGCGTTTGTAGCAAGATCACCATGACTTGTGTCTCTGGGTGGCTCGACTGCAACTGGATCAAAATTTAGACTGTAAGGCAAATCTCCCGCGGCTTGCATCAACGTCAAATTTTTAATTACTAGATTTCGAATTTCTTCAAAAATATTCATTTAATCACCCCAGAGAGAGCGTAGGGTTTAACAAGATATAACAGTTCGTCAACTTTTAACAAAAAACTGATTATGTTTTTGCTGTGCAAAACGGTCAGTCATACCTGCAATATAGTCCGCAACCAACCGAGCAAGGTTAATAGTCTGCTTACTATCTGCAACCTCCTGGCCCCATTCTATTGGCAACAATTCAGGTGAATTCATAAAAACTTCAAATAAATCTTTAACTACTTGAGTGGCATGCTCTCTTTGAATCATCACGCGATCGGCACGGTACATATTTTGAAACAAAAAACCTTTTATTTTGGAAAGAGCCTCCTGAATCTCTTTTGAAAACTGTATAACCGAATAATTAAGATTACGGACCTCTTGCACGCTATTTGCTCCAGAATTAGCTAATAGACCACGACTGGTTTTAACCACATCCTCAACCATTTGTCCGAATACGATCCTCAAAGCCTCATGTCGACGCCGATGGGGGTCTATTTCTCGATATTTTAAATCTACACACGCAAAGGAAGTACCCACAATGGGAAGCTCCGCTGCTTGTTCATCTGTAAACAACCCCGCTCTAAGTCCATCATGCAAATCATGATTATTGTATGCAATATCATCTGATATGGCCGCTATTTGAGCCTCTGCGCTTGCAAATGTCTGCAATTCAAGATCGTGCAACAAATTATATTCTTTCAAGGATGTTGGATAGGGTTGTGAAACTGGTCCATTGTGCTTGGCTATACCTTCAAGGCAATCCCACGTCAGGTTTAACCCATCAAACTTAGCATAATGGCGTTCTAAAGATGTAACTATTCTAATTGCTTGAGCATTGTGATCAAAGCCACCAAAAGGATTCATAAGGTGGTTTAAGGCGTCCTCGCCTGTATGACCAAACGGTGTGTGGCCCAAATCATGCGCTAAAGCGACCGCCTCGGCTAATTCGTCGTTTAAACTGAGCGCCCTTGAGATTGTACGGGCTACTTGCGCAACTTCAATTGAGTGTGTCAGTCGGGTTCGGAAGTAATCACCTTCATACTCTACAAAAACCTGAGTTTTATGTTTTAACCGTCGAAAGGCACTTGAATGTATAATTCTATCCCTATCACGCTGATAGCAGGTTCTGATTTCTGATTCTGGTTCGAAAAAAAGCCGTCCTCTCGTTAAGCTCGGAACCGATGCTAAATATGTATGCATAATCATTACCTTGCCGACTACATGTATAAGCTTTATATCGGTCCTTGAATTAAATGTCATGCGAGGTAAAGAATTGCTTAACCTACCACCAAAAGTGACCGAAAAGGCGTTCGAACGGTTAGCCGAAATTGGAGCGCAAGCGAAGGGCAAAGCTTTACGTATAGCCGTCGAAGGCGGCGGATGTTCTGGATTTCAATATGAAATTGATCTGGATGATATCAAAGCCGACGATTTAATCATATCGGGTCATGGCGAATCCGTTGTTATTGATAGTATTTCTCTCCCATTTCTAAGCTCGGCGGTAATTGACTTTAGCGAAGAGTTAATAGGCGCGCGATTTGTAATCGAAAATCCGAACGCGTCTTCAAGTTGTGGTTGTGGTGTTTCTTTCTCATTATGAATTATACGCGCTCGACGTTTTGATTTAGTTATTGGTCAATCATTTTTTCGAGGTTGTGGTAAATTGTTGTTTAATACACAAAGTATTTATGAAAATTGTTACATTCAATATTAATGGAATCAAGGCTCGGCTTCACTCACTCAGTGACTGGATCAAGCAATCACAACCTGATGTTGTGTTGCTTCAGGAAATTAAATCAATTGACGATAATTTTCCCCAGGAACATTTTGAAAATATGGGTTACCAAGTTGTAACAAACGGGCAAAAAAGCTTTAATGGCGTTGCTATTTTATCAAAATTTCCTTTAGAGGATGTAATACGAGGCTTACCTGGTGACACTGATGATATACAAGCTCGTTGGATAGAAGCTACTGTAATAGGAAAGAAAGCTCTAAGACTATGCGGACTTTATTTGCCAAATGGAAACCCTGTGCCTGGACCAAAATTTGATTATAAATTGGATTGGATGAAACGTTTTCGAATGCGTGCAGAGGAATTAATTCAGACAGAAGAAATAGCATTGATGGGTGGTGACTATAATATAATTCCACAGGCAGAGGACGCAGCCACACCAACTGATTGGATAGGAGATGCTTTACACCTTCCAGAGTCAAGGGCAGCATATCGCGACGTTATTAATTTAGGGTTTACAGATGCTTTTAGATGTAAAAATAATGGACCTGGGCATTACTCATTTTGGGATTATCAAGCTGGAAGCTGGCAGCGAAACAACGGTATCAGGATCGACCATTTTCTTCTAACACCAAGGTGTGCAGATTTGTTAATTGATGTTGGGATCGATAGCTATGTAAGAGGGGCGGACAAGCCTTCTGACCATGTTCCAGTGTGGTTAGAATTAGATTCCTAAAAATTATAAATATTATTAGGTTAATAGAAAAACTTAATCTTCACGATGTACTTTTTCTCGACGTTCGTGGCGTTCTTGTGCCTCTAAACTCATCGTAGCAATTGGACGCGCGTCGAGACGTTTTAAAGAAATTGGATCACCAGTTTCTTCACAATAACCAAACTCTCCCTCTTCAATGCGTCTCAAAGCAGAGTCAATCTTTGCCACTAACTTTCGTTGCCGGTCACGCGTTCTAAGTTCCAGCGCGCGATCAGTTTCTTCACTCGCACGATCTGATATATCTGGTATTGAGCGAGTACTGTCCTGCAAAGCCTCAATTGTATCTTTGCTATCGGACATCAAATCACCTTTCCAAGACAACAATTTATGACGAAAATATGCGACCTGATTGTCATTCATGAAGGGCTCGTCATCAGAGGGGCGATAATCATCGGTAATCGATGCCTCAGACTTCATATGTATACCTCAAAATTACAATGCGTTTGGTGCTCATAGAAGCACTTGCGTGGTCGCCCTTTAAACAAGCTTTTGTCGTTTGTCACGCAGAAAACAGCAATTTGATCATCTCATTTTGCATGTTAAGGACAACATAAACTTGGAAAGGCATAAAAAGTGAAATTTACTTCTACAAATACCTATATTGCCGCGGACGATCTTGCTATTGCTGTAAATGCGGCAGTTACACTTGAACGCCCTCTTTTAGTAAAGGGTGAGCCCGGCACTGGCAAAACTGAGCTAGCGCGACAAGTAGCAGCATCATTAAATATGAAAATTATTGAGTGGAATATTAAATCTACCACTCGAGCCCAGCAAGGTCTTTATGAATATGACGCAGTTAGTCGCTTGCGGGACAGTCAATTGGGCAGCAAACGTGTCCATGATGTTGCCCATTATATTAAAAAAGGAAAATTGTGGCAGGCTTTTTCAAGTGAGGAAAAAATTGTTTTGCTTATAGACGAGATTGACAAAGCTGATATTGAATTTCCGAATGATTTATTACAAGAACTCGATCGAATGTCGTTTCATGTGTATGAAACAGGAACTACTGTAGAGGCTAAAAATAGACCCGTTGTAATAATAACATCCAATAACGAGAAAGAATTACCAGATGCCTTTTTGCGCCGTTGTTTCTTTCATTACATAAGCTTTCCGGAGCCCGAGATACTCCGAAAAATCATTGACGTCCACCATCCAAAACTCAAGCCGCAGGTGCTTGAAACTGCTCTCTCTCAGTTTTTTGAAATAAGAGACACCCCCGGCTTAAAGAAAAAACCGTCTACAAGTGAAGTTTTGGATTGGTTGAAACTAATTCTTGCTGAAGATCTAAAGCCTGAAGACCTTAGGAGGGACGGAGTAAATGCCTTGCCGCGTTTGCATGGGGCATTACTAAAAAACGAACAAGACGTCCATTTATTTGAGCGCCTAGCTTTTATTGCAAATAGCAATAAGTAAAAGGTAAGTTTCGATTAAAATGAATTAAATTTGATGCTCAAGTATAGCAAACTTATCGATTGCAAATGTAACTAAAGTTATCATTAAATGGACGACTTATAAAAGATTGGACACTAAATGACATATATTGGCCTACTGATAGGCGCGCTAGTTGGTATTTTCCTAGCTAGGCGTCGAAAAGGCAAGATAATGGATATTTTGCACTATGCCATAACTTGCGCAATTATCGGTGGCCTCATTGGTGTAATTGCAAATGTAATAATTTTAAGACTAGGTTAATGGTCTATGTTCTTGCCATTTTTTGAAAATTTAAGAAACCAAAAAATTCCAGTCTCTCTTAGAGAATTTTTGATATTTTTAGAAGGGGTGAATTTAGGGCTTACAACTTATGATACTGAACAATTTTATTTACTAGCACGAACTACTTTAGTCAAAGACGAACGTAATTTGGACAAGTTTGATCTAGCCTTTTCAGCAACGTTTAAAGGGCTGGAAACAATTGATAATAAAGATTTACTTGCACAGGTTGAGTTGCCGGAAAAATGGTTGCGTAAACTAGTGGAAAAAACGCTATCTGAAGCTGATAAAGCTGAGATCGAAACTATTGGTGGATTTGAAAAGTTAATGGAAACACTTCAGAAGCGGTTGGAGGAGCAAAAAGAAAGGCATCAAGGCGGTGATAAATGGATTGGTACGGCTGGTACCTCTCCTTTTGGAGCATATGGATATAATCCCGAAGGGGTTCGAATTGGGCAGAGTAAAAGTCGTCATCAAAAAGCAGTCAAAGTTTGGGATAAACGAAATTTCAAAAACCTTGATGGTGATATTGAACTTGGAACCCGAAACATCAAAGTAGCACTTAAACGCTTACGAAAATGGGCCAGAGATGGAGCGCAGGATGTACTAGACTTAGATACTACTATCCGCAAAACAGCAGAAAATGGTTATCTTGACGTTCAAACTCGACCAGAACGTCGAAATGCGGTTAAAGTTATTTTACTCTTGGATGTTGGTGGTTCTATGGATCCCTATATTAGATTAGTTGAAGAACTTTTTTCCGCTGCACGTTCTGAATTTAAAAACTTAGAAAGCTTTTATTTTCATAACTGTCTTTATGAAGGGCTCTGGCAAGACAATGCTCGTCGTTGGACTGAGCAAATATCTACTGAAGAAGTATTTCATACGTATGGCCCGGATTACAAATGTATTTTTGTTGGTGATGCCTCAATGTCCCCTTATGAAATAGCCTACCCCGGAGGAGCAAATGAACACTGGAATCCTATCGCCGGCCATGAATGGCTGTTACGAGCACAAAACCAATGGAAAAATAATTTATGGTTAAATCCAATTCCAGAAAAATATTGGTCATACACGCAGTCTATCAGTATGATAAAAAAAATATTTGAAAATCGTATGGTTCCAATGACACTGGACGGAATTTCTAAGGGAATGAAGTTACTCACGTAAACAACATGTTAGACACTTCTTTAAAGCCAGCCAAATTTACACAATCGAACCATAAGATTTAAATTCTATTTAACTAAATTACTTAGTTAGGATTGAAAACCGAATTTAAAAAAACCATATCCACCGTATGCATTTTATAATACCAATAATTGTTGCTGTTTTTATCGGGCTTGCCAGCTATCTCTTTTCGGCAAATAAAACAAAAAAACACCTCAGGGCTCATTCAAAACCGCTTAACAGTAGTGAACTCGAGAAAGTATCGCAGGCTTTGGCGCGATCACTGGATTTAAGTAGGCTTAGAGTAAATGTTTATGATATCGACCCAGTGAACGGTTTGGCTGCTCCCGATGGCCAAATTTATATTACTCAGGGCTTTTTATCGAAGTTTAACAGTGGAGAGGTAACTGCTGCTGAAATAGCTTCCGTCGTAGCCCATGAACTAGGGCATGTGGCGCTTGGACATTCCCGCCGACGTATGATCGATTTCTCTGGACAAAATGCTTTGCGTACAGCGCTTTCTATAGTCCTCAATAGGTTTGTTCCTTTTATTGGACCATGGATAGCCAACCTTGCGATTACTCTTATTGCGGCCCGTATGTCACGAAAAGATGAGTTCGAAGCCGATTCATATGCTACTGCTCTGATGCTTAAATCTGGCCTTGGCATAAAGTCCCAGAAAAATCTGTTGAAAAAGCTCGATTTCTTAACTGGTCAAAGTTCAGAGACACCTGCGTGGTTTAAGAGCCATCCAAAGGTTAAGGACAGATTGAAAGCCATTGAAATTAATGAAAAAAAATGGACAGGATCAGTGTCATAACCTTTCTACTAACCGGCCGAATTGTGGCAACCAGGCTTTTTTCCAAATTTCCAGCATGCTCATTTCAACGTTAGACTCTTGCGCCCTTCTCAAAATTGGCTGAAGTACTCTGTATATCTCATAACGATTTTTCTTAAATAAATTTCGTAAAAATTCATCTGGATCTAGTATTTGCAAATCGTATCTGTAAACCTCAGACCTTGGAAAATCCTTTTTATTAAAGGTTAATATAGCATCTGCATTTTGTTCCACAGCGAGAGCTAATACATGAATATCATTTAAATCTGGAAGCCAAAACTGAGCCAAAGACGCGGCATCGGAACTAATCGCTAAAGGATGTGTTTTACGAAACTCCGCAACTGCAATTTCAGCTTCAAGCTTGTCCAATTTACTTTTAGCTACGTTACTCCACTCAGTTAAAATTTTATGCGATACAATATAATCAGCTTTCCCAACTTCGGCACACGCGAGCAACACTTCCCTTAAAAAGCTTGGTACAAGCACACAAGTATCAAAAACAATCCGCATTACTGAAGTCTAAAAACTAGCGTTTTCAGGTAACTTATCTCTGAAAGAGACATGTGAAGTGGATGATCAGGACCAGCACTTCCTGAATAAATAATCTGCCCTGACCGACCTCCACGACCAATACCACGATAGCAGGCAGCTCTAAATTTTTCCATATCTACCGCATGTGAGCAGGAACATAGGGTTAGATAACCCCCATCATTAACTAAAAGACATGCCAAGCGAGCAACGCGCTCATAGGCTCGTAGACCCATCGCCACTGAAGCTTTTTTTGGGGCAAAGGCCGGGGGATCACAGATGACTATATCATAGCTTTCACTTTTCTCCGCTAATTCGGCCATAGCGTTGAAAGCATCTTCCTTAATAGTTTTGATTCTCGCACTCGAATTGGTTGCTTTAGCACCCATAGTAGCCAACCCTAATGCGGATTGAGACCCATCTATAAAAGTAACTTCTGTTGCGCCATTGGCCATTGCAGCAAGACCAAAGCCACCAACGTGAGAAAAGACATCTAATACTTTTTTATTGTGAGCGAGGCATTGCACGAACGCATGCGTTGGACGTTGATCATAAAACAATCCAGTCTTTTGACCATCAACAACGTCAGCAAAATATATAGCACCATTCATTGGAACTTTGATTGGTGCATTTGGCATTTCTCCAAAAATAGTAATTCGGGTTTCGGGCAACCCTTCCAGAGCGCGTGAACGACTCGTTCCGTTTATTATTATATTTTTTGGTGCAACTGCATCTTTTATGGCATGGATCAACTCTGGCAGAAAGCAATCTAACCAAGCAGCATTCGGCTGAACAACCAACAAATCTGAGAAACGATCAATTATTAATCCTGGCAATTCATCCGCCTCAGCGTGCACGAGCCGGTAATAAGGTTTATCGTATAAACTTGTTCGAAGACGCAATGCAGATAAAATCCGTTCCAAAAACCAGGCAGTATCAATGCTAGTATTAGTATTCGTCGATAGTTTTCGTCCAAAAATTTTTGAATTAGGATTTACAGCAAATAATCCCAATTCATTTTTTGCATGATCTTGCAAGACGGCCAAACTACCTGGTTTGAGCGCCTTAGTCCTGCGGTCTGTCACTATTTCATTATCATAGAGCCAAGGAAAACCATGTCGAATTCGTTTGGGGCTAACTTTAGGTTTAAGCCGTATTATTGGGTTTTTTTCAGGCATTTTTTATCTCTACTAGCTTGCGAAGCAAATAAATCACCAAAGGTTCAACAGCAATAGTGCATATGTGTTGATTTAATATAATTTATTATGATAGCGCTAACATATTTATAAGGGAATATTATGGCGATTAACAAAAAACTAAATGAAATTACCCAAAGGATAATTTCAAGATCAAAAGATACACGCCTAGCTTACCTAAAAAAAATTGAACGCGCACAAAAGGATGGTCCTAACCGCGCACATTTAAGTTGTGGTAATCAAGCTCACGCCTATGCAGCAATGGGCAATGATAAATCATCTTTGCTAAAAGAACGCAGTCCTAACATAGGAATAATTAGCGCATATAACGATATGCTGTCAGCACATCAGCCCTTTGAAACCTATCCTAGTCAAATTAAGGCCGCAGCTCGAAAATTTGGAGCAACGGCGCAATTTGCAGCTGGGGTCCCAGCAATGTGTGATGGAGTTACACAAGGTCAGTCAGGAATGGAATTAAGCCTCTTTTCACGTGAAACTATTGCGCTGTCAGCGGCCATTGGTCTTTCCCATAACACTTTTGATGCGGTTATATTTCTTGGTGTTTGTGATAAAATTATTCCAGGTTTAGTGATTGCCACTGCTACCTTTGGGAATCTACCAAGTATTTTTTTACCAGCAGGGCCAATGTCATCTGGTATTTCAAATGTCAAAAAAACAGAAGTACGAAAAAAATTTTCTGATGGGTTGTGCAATCGAAAAGAGTTAATGGCAGCCGAGATGGCAAGCTATCATGGTCCAGGGACATGTACTTTCTACGGAACCGCAAACTCAAACCAAATGCTTATGGAATTTATGGGCCTACACCTCCCTGGCGCAAGCTTCGTGCCCCCAGATAGTAAATTACGTGCGGCGCTTAACACAGAAGGAACGTGGCAGTTATTACAAAACACATCATTAGGACAGCGTTATATTCCAGCTGCAAAAATTCTAAGTGAAAAGGTTTGGGTTAATGGAATAGTTGGCCTCATGGCAACTGGCGGATCTACTAATTTGCTAATTCACCTTCCAGCAATGGCACGAGCCGCTGGTGTATTACTATTACCGCAGGATTTTTCTGATATATCAAAAATTACCCCATTAATGGCAAAAATATATCCTAACGGTTTAGCCGACGTTAACCATTTCCATGCAGCAGGTGGGTTGCCATATATGATCTCACAACTGCTTGCTGCGGGACTACTACACGAAGATGTTCATACCATTATGGGACCAGGCCTATCCAAATATAGTCAACAATCTTTTTTATCCAATGACAAAGTAATCTATAGAGACGCTACACCTGTCAGTCTAAATAATAAAATATTACGTCCAGTTAGTAATCCGTTCCAGCCTACTGGCGGATTACAAACTTTAACGGGAAACCTTGGTTCTGCTGTAATTAAAATTTCTGCTATGGCTCCTGAAAAACGACTAATCGAAGCGCCCGCTGCTATTTTTAAATGTCAAAAAGATGTAAAAAAAGCTTTTTATTCAGGTAATTTAGATCGTGATGTAATTTTAGTTCTAAGCTACCAAGGACCAGCGGCAAATGGAATGCCGGAACTCCACAATTTGACCCCATTTTTATTAGTTTTACAGGACCGTGGCCACAAGGTAGCCTTAGTAACAGATGGACGGATGTCTGGAGCTTCTGGTAAAGTGCCAGCCGCTATTCACTTAACGCCAGAGGCTGCTAATGATGGTCCAATATCACAAATTAGAGATGGTGATATAATACGTCTAGATGCCAATAATGGAACTTTAGAGACTTTAGCTAAAAATTGGAGTGATCGCCCAATCCTACATCCAAATTTGTCAGAAAATGAGCACGGTCTCGGACGTGAACTATTCTCCATTTTTCGACGTAATGCTGGACCTGCCTCTGATGGAGCTGGAGTAGTAATATAGGACATCAAATGAATCACAACAAAACAATAGCTAAAGTTTGCAACGCTGCCCCAGTAATCCCAGTCGTCACAATATCACGCATTGAAGACGCTCGCCCGATAGCACACGCTTTGGTAGCCGGAGGCTTGCCATGTTTAGAAATTACTCTCCGCACTAAGGTTGCTCTAGATGCTATTGCAGCAGTTGCCGATGTCGAGGATGTTATAGTTGGTGCTGGGACCCTAATAACAAGTGACCAGGTGAATGATGCAAAAGAAGCCGGTGCAGTTTTTGGTGTATCCCCAGGTTTTTCTACCACACTAATTGATGCTACAAAGCGTTTTGACCTGCCACTGCTGCCTGGATCAAGTACCGCAAGTGAAGCCATGCAGTTATTAGAGAAAGGCTTTAGCTATCAAAAGTTTTTTCCAGCAGCATCTAGTGGCGGCTTTGAAAAACTGAGGTCTCTAGCAGAAGCTTTGCCCCAAATCACTTTTTGCCCAACTGGTGGCGTTACCAGTGAGAACGCAAAACAATATCTAAAATTGCCAAATATAATTTGTGTAGGTGGGAGCTGGATAACACCAAATGCATTAGTATCGTCTGGTGACTGGAAAAAAATTACTCAGATAGCCCGTCACGCCTCCGCCCTTCTGGAGTAGTACGACCAGCTCTACCACCGCGCCGTTTTTTGTAAGGCGCAGGTTTAAGGGCTAACTTCAAGACCGATGTCATTGGATGTTCAGGAGCGGATGTACCATAGTATGAGAGACAAAATTTGATATGTTCAAATGGGTCTTCTAAAACCGGCACCTGAATAGCCCAATCAAAGAAAATTGTTTTACACTCAGCGAGCTTTATACCTTCAATATTATAGCTTTCTCGAATCAGACCTTTTGGGTCGGCCTCTTTGATTAACATTTTCTAGACCCTAACCATTTTGAAGAAGTAGATCGATTGTTTTTATACATTCAATACGTTGGTTCAAGATAACTGTCTCCAAGTTTATGTTTAGATCCAAATCAGTCATAAGGTGAATGCGTTTACGCCCTTCAAATGCTAGCATACTCCGTTGATTTTCACCACCACACAACAGTATATCTAGCAACCTAACAGTAGACAAAAACTTAAATATTTCAATTAATTTATTTAAATGGATTGAGTCAAAAAAAATGGATGAAAGTCCACTGCGCAAATGGGCCACAATGTCGTTTTCAATGCATCCTTGAGATAATGCAATCCCTTGTCCAATCAGCTCAATATCTTGCAAACCTCCTGGGCCATTTTTGATATCCCAAGGATATTTTTGAGGTTTGGTTTCTACTAATTTTGTTCGCATATCTTTTAAACTTTGGCGAACCAATAACCAATTTGCTTTATCTCTAATTACATACTGCCTTATCTTTTCAATCCGGTCACAAAGTTTATTTGCACCAGTAATTAGGCGGCCTTTGGTCAGCGCCAAATGTTCCCAAGTCCAGGCTTCATCAAAATGATAGGCCTCAAAACTATTTATGGAAGTAGCTACCGGCCCCGACCTCCCCGATGGACGCAATCTCATATCAACCTTATACAGGCGGCCATATCGGGTTGGAGCTGTCAATGCTGTAATCAAAGCCTGCGTAAGCCGAGAGAAATAACTCCGACAAGTCAATTTTTTTGCTCCATTTGAATTTTTATTTTCATCTGCATCAAAAATTAAAATTAAATCAAGATCAGACTCTGATGTAAAATTTCTTGCCCCAAGCGAACCCATTGCCAGAATGGCAACATTAGACTTTTCAATATAGCCAAATTTTTTCTCAAAATCCTGCTGCACAAAATCAAACACACAGGACAAAACCGTTTCCGCCAAGATAGAATATTGTTCTATGGCAACCCGGGGCGTAATCACTTTCTGTAGCAGATGAACACCAATGCGAAAATGCCACTCCTTGGTCCAAATACGAGCTATATCCAAACCAGACTCATAATCTTCTGAGCTATTTAATAGTTCCATAAGTTTAAATGGCAAACTATTTTTATCTGGCCACGGAGCAAAAAACTCACCACTTAAAACTGCATCTAAAACACCTGAGTTTTGACCCAAATACCGCGCCAGAGCTGGCGCAATTACTACAATATCAGTTAATAAATCTAAAAGCTTAAGATTTGCTGCAAACAACGAGAAAACCTGTACACCAGCCGGCAATCCCTTTAAAAAATTATCAAAGTGAATCAGCGCCTCTTTTGGGTCAGGTGCCTTATACAAACGCATTAAAATTTCCGGTCGAAGTTTCTCAAACAACGCAGTTGCTTTATCTGAGCGCATAGCAGGGTAGCTTGGCCAATGTTGAATTATCTCATTTTGACCAGTTATAAAAATTTCTGATTTATGCGTTCTAAGCGGAACAAAAAAAGTCTCTGCAATTTCATTTACGGCTTTCAAATGTTCAAATGTTTTTTTGCAAAATAAATCCAAACTTTGCCCTCTCATGGCAGCAACTCTACTAATTCCTTCCAACGTTGCTGGTAAACTTTGTGTTTGTGCATCACGGATCATTTGAATGGCATGTTCTGTATGCCGCAAATAGGTATAACTATCTTTTAATTGAGACTGTTCGGTTTTGCTGATCCAGTTCTTTGCTAATAATTTATCAAGGGCAGTCAGTGTTTGTGAGGCTCGTAAGTCAGGATCTCTACCACCAGAAATTAACTGCCGGGTCTGAGTAAAAAATTCTATATCGCGAATCCCACCTGCGCCAAGTTTAATATCATAACCATCAATAGACCTCATATTTTTAGTTTTAGTTTTTTCACGTACTTTTAATCGTAAGGAATGTGCTTCCTCAATTGCCGCAAAGTCCAAATACCGTCGCCAAACAAATGGAACCATTTGCTGTAAAAACTCATAACCAGCTTTTTGATCACCTGCGCAAAAACGCGCTTTTATAAATGCAGCCCGTTCCCAAGTTCGACCAAGGCTTTCATAATATTCAAGAGCGGAGGTCATACCAATACAAACTGGGTTAACTGATGGGTCAGGACGCAGTCTTAAATCAGTACGGAACACATAACCATATTCGGTAACTTCATTCAGTAATTTGATTGCTGCACGGGTTACCCTAACCAATACTTGACGCAATTTTGAAATTTGATGCTGATCCATATTTCGATCATCAAACATCACAATTAAATCAATATCAGAGGAATAATTTAATTCATTAGCACCCATCTTCCCCATGGCAATGACGAAAGTGTTAAAATCACAAGAAATTTTTCCTGATGCCTTATATGGATCAAGAGCAGATCGAAATGCTGCGGCGACAGCCGCATCTGCAAAATTTGTCAAAAGATGCGTTGTTTCAGTTAGTGAACAAGCGCCTGATAGCTCAGCCATTGCAAGATATCCTGCCGCCTGGCGTTTAACTTTCCGTAGGGTCCGCCCTGGATCCTTACCTAAATCCCTCGGTATTATATTTTTTAGCGGATTATGTCGACAAATGGCCTCCGCAATCCACTCTTGTTCCTGACGGAGTATATTGTTTAAATATGGACTACAGCCTCCAATGCCCATTAAAAGTTCTGCCAATGCACCGTTGGCCGCCCAATCATTACAAAGAGCCAATCCAATAGTAGGCTCAAATGGTATTGGAGCCTTCCTAATTGAATCAATTAATTTCATGCACCTAAATTGAGTAGCAATAAGCAAAACGTCAATGGGCACACAAAATCAAATACTTTGGGCACTAATCTTAGCTATAGTCATCATGGATAACTATAGTTTCAATAAATAGCACTATTGAAATAGTATAGATAATTTAACCAACTATACAAAAAATAATTGATAGCGTATTTGATATTTTTTAAAATTTTTAATTTCATTTTAGGATTTAATGTAAAATACCAACGATAAACTAATCCCTGAAATTTGTTAAACGTTAAATAAAGTATTATAAAAATTTTATGCACCATACAGTCCCCTTAACATCGAAATTCTATGTTACTTCACCACAACCCTGCCCATATTTAGAGGGCCTAGTGGAGCGCAAGCTGTTTACAACTCTGCAAGGACAAAATGCAGATGATATAAATAACGCTCTATCCAAGCAAGGCTTTAGACGATCACAAAATGTTCTTTATCGGCCAGCTTGTACAGATTGCTCAGCTTGTCTTTCCGCGCGCATAGATGTGCAAAAATTTCAGCTCAGTAAAAGTCAACGGCGTATTTTAACACGTAACTCTAATTTAAAAAGGCAATCAAATTCACCATGGGCGACAGAAGCTCAGTTTGATCTTTTTAAATCCTACTTGGACAGCAGACATACCAATGGTGGAATGACAGACATGGATGTATTTGAATTCGCTGCCATGATTGAGGAAACTCCAATAAACACGAAAGTGATCGAATATAAAAATGAGAAAAATTCATTGGATGCAGTCTGTTTGACAGATATTTTTGATGATGGAGTTTCTCTAGTTTATAGCTTTTTCAACACAGAAATTTCTAAGAAATCGCTTGGGACTTATGTTATTTTGGATCATATTCAGCTCGCAAAGGAAAAAGAATTACCATATGTTTACTTGGGTTATTGGGTGCAAGGAAGTAAAAAAATGGCCTACAAAGCCCAGTTTCAAGGAGTTGAAGTTTTCATGAATGGGAAATGGGTTTCTTTTGAAAAAAATTACGACTACGAATCTGAATCTAAACTTAGTCAACCAGCCTCGTTATCCGATCAGGTTGTCCAAATATCGATGCCAAACTCAACCCATATTATGGAGCGCTAGTACTCCGGGAACCCAGTTGGAAATTCAAAGTACAAAGGTTGAGCATAAATAAACTCACAATATACTGTTTTTAATAATTTTTATTATCGATCCGATTACCACAAAAGGGCTAAAACCAAAGCCTTGGTGAAATTTACTGAAAAAAATGGCCACTTAAGTTATGCATTACGATATCCAAAGCCTAAAAGTTTAACATATTTTATGTAATAAAATTTTTTTCTTACTATTTTGAAGTAATTTATGAAATAAAATACTAAAAATAGATCGCTTTTGATTAGAAAATTTAAATTCATTGTTGACGCTCCACCCTTGGTTGAATAAATAACCATAACAGGTGGAAAGTTTAGCAGGATAGCACGTGATTTAGCGGTTCTATGTTCAAATACTAACTTTAATGCAAAGTTAATATTTTATTAATATTACCACCGCATTTACTATGCTGCAGACAATAGAATTTAGAGGGTGGTATGGCACAAACTATGTCCGGCGCAAAAATGGTTGTTCAGGCCTTAATTGACCAAGGTGTTGATACGGTTTTTGGATATCCCGGTGGCGCAGTGCTACCTATTTATGACGAAATTTTTCAACAAAATAGTATTCGCCATTTTCTAGTACGTCATGAACAGGGCGCGGTTCATGCAGCTGAAGGTTATGCACGATCAACCGGAAAGCCAGGTGTTGTTTTGGTAACATCTGGACCAGGCGCTACTAATGCTGTGACTGGGCTAACTGATGCTCTTATGGATAGCGTACCGATCATAGTAATGACCGGACAAGTACCTACCTTTATGATTGGCTCTGACGCCTTCCAGGAAGCCGATACGGTTGGCATTACAAGGCCATGCACTAAACACAATTGGCTTGTTAAAGACACCGAAGATTTAGCCGAAACACTGCATACGGCATTTCACGTTGCCCAAGCAGGAAGACCTGGACCAGTTTTGATAGATATCCCAAAAGATGTTCAATTCGCTGATGGAACTTATAACGGACCATCCAAAATTAAATCGCATTATAAACCAACATTAAAGGGTGATCTTAATTCAATAACTAAGCTTGTTGAAGCAATAGAGAATGCGAAAAGGCCAATATTTTATACAGGTGGCGGTGTAGTAAACTCTGGTACTTCGGCTAGTCAGCTTCTTCGTGAATTAGTAGCCGGTACAAACTTTCCAATTACCTCCACGTTAATGGGCTTAGGGTGCTACCCGGCTAAAGGTGATAATTGGTTGGGTATGCTGGGAATGCACGGCCTATATGAAGCTAATATGGCAATGCATGATTGCGACCTTATGATAAATATTGGAGCACGATTTGACGATCGGATTACTGGAAAACTGGATGCGTTTAGTCCTGGGTCCCAAAAAGCACATATAGACATCGACCCATCATCAATTAACAAAGTAGTTCATGTAGATATGCCAATTGTAGGTGATATTGGTCACGTTTTGGAAGACTTATTGAAGGTCTGGAAATCAAGAGGTCGAAAAACACAATCCAAAGACCTTAAGGATTGGTGGAAGGTTATTAATAGTTGGAGAAACATCCGTTGTCTTGATTACAAAAACGATAAAAAAGTTATCAAACCACAGTATGCATTACAACGTTTAGAAGCTCTTACTAAAGACCATGATCGCTACATAACAACAGAGGTTGGTCAACACCAAATGTGGGCTGCGCAGTATTTGGACTTTAATGACCCAAACCGCTGGATGACCTCTGGAGGTTTGGGTACAATGGGATATGGGTTTCCCTCATCGATCGGAGTACAGGTTGCACATCCAAAAGGCCTTGTGATCAACGTTGCGGGCGAAGCGAGCTGGCTAATGAATATGCAAGAAATGGGTACAGCTATGCAGTACGGTCTACCTGTAAAGCAATTTATTTTAAATAATGAAAGACTTGGAATGGTAAGGCAATGGCAAGAGCTTTTGCATGGAGAAAGATATTCTCAAAGCTGGTCTGAGTCTCTTCCAGATTTTGTAAAACTAGCAGAGGCCTTTGGCGCAAAAGGCATACTTTGTACAGATCCAAAAGATCTTGATGAAGCTATCATGGAAATGGTAAAATATGATGGCCCTGTGATCTTTGATTGTGCCGTTGAAAAACATGAGAATTGTTTTCCGATGATCCCTTCTGGCAAAGCTCACAATGAAATGTTGTTAGGGGATGCATCAACCGATGGGGTTATAGACTCAGCGGGCTCCGTTTTAGTTTGAGGAGATATTGAATGTCTGAACTAAAAATTAAAAAAGGTTCCACATCAAAATCAGCCTATAATTTGCGTTCAAATTATGGCGATAGTATTGAAAGACATACCTTAGCCGTTCTCGTAGCGAATGAACCTGGGGTTTTGGCTAGAGTAATTGGTTTATTTTCTGGAAGAGGGTTTAATATTGAAAGCCTCACAGTTGCCGAAGTAGATCAACAGGGTCATACAAGTCGAATTACGATCGTTACTACCGGAACTCCTCAAGTTATTGAACAAATAAAAGCACAACTTGGCCGTATTGTTCCTGTTTATGACGTTCACGACTTAACAGTCGAAGGTACTTCTGTTGAGCGAGAGCTATCTCTATTCAAAGTTTGTGGAATTGGGGATAAAAGAGTGGAGGCCTTAAGATTGGCAGACGTTTTCCGTGCAAACGTTGTTGATAGCACATTAGATAATTTTACATTTGAGGTTGTTGGAAGCCCTGAAAAAATTGATGCCTTTGCTGATCTGATGAGGCCTTTGGGGCTCTCAGAGATGGCACGCACTGGTGTCGCCGCTTTATCTCGTGGATAAATTAGTTTTATTAAAAACAATAAGTTAATAAATACAATTAATTCATTATAAGTTTTTTTTTATTTATTTTCACTCTTTTTATAAAAAGACAATCGCTGTCGTGATAATAAAAGTTTTGTCGTGATAAGAAAAGTATTATTCTACAAACAGGATATACCATGTCTAGAGGGGAATAAAATGGACAGCCCAACGATACTTAACAATATTAAATCCGTACAACAATCGGTAGATAAAGCCAACGGACTGTCAAATGAACATTATATTGATCCATTAATGTTTAAAGAGGAGTCTGAAGCAATTATTAAGTCCAGCTGGTCTGGTCTAGCCGTTGGCGCAGATATTCCAAATATAGGAGACGCAAAACCTTTAGATTTTTTAGGCATACCCTTACTGCTAATTAGGGATAATGATTTTCGAGTTCGTGTGTTTGAAAACATCTGTCGACATCGTGGAATGAAATTAATAAATCATCCAAAAAAAATAGAAGGAGCTATTCGATGTCCTTATCATTCATGGTGTTACGCCAAAACTGGAGACCTCATCAGCACACCACACGTTGGTGGCCCTGGCAAAAATTTACACCGGTCCATTGCGAAAGAAGATTTAGGATTAAATGAGGTTCGTAGCTATGTTTGGCGGGATGTAATATTTGTAAATATTTCTGGTAAAGCCCAAGATTTTGACGATACTCACGCGGAATTAATTGAACGCTGGTCTGAGTTTGATTGTCCGATGTATCACGGTGGCGAGGATAGTAAATTTAGCCTTAATTTAGCATCAAATTACAAGTTGGTTGTAGAAAATTACTGTGAGAGCTACCATTTACCTTGGGTTCATCCAGGGTTGAATAGCTACTCGCGCCTTGAAGACCACTATAATATTGTGGATTATGGCAAATTTTCCGGACAAGGAACGCGAGTTTATGAGCAATTCAAAGGGAAAGATGGCCAAGCAGCATTTCCAGATTTTCCAAATTTATCGGGAAAGTGGAGTGAAGGTGCTGAATATATAGCGGTTTATCCAAATGTTCTACTCGGCGTACAAAGGGACCACACATTTGCAATTATACTTAATCCCATGAGTTACAATGAGACCATGGAACATATTCATTTCTATTATGCGACTTCCACCACCGACGCAAAAACAAGAAAAATTAATGCAAAACAATGGAAGGAAGTATTTGAAGAGGATATCTTTGTTGTCCAAGGGATGCAATCAGGGCGATATGCACCTTCTTTTGATGGTGGAAGGTTTAGCCCTGTAATGGATAAAGCAACGCATTGTTTTCACGATTGGATAGCAGGTAAAATCGATGCCTACCGCTCTTAATAAGTCTTTAGGCCTTAATGACGTTATAATCAAAGCACATAATGAAGGTGATAACTGGAACCTAGTAAGCCTCTATACACATGCCGCAAATAGAGCCAACTCTCCTCACTTAGAATCTTTTTTTTTAACTCAAGCATATGTATTTGCTCTAGAGCAGGACCATCCAGCCCAACGGCGATTGAAATCGAGGCTTGTAGCTTTCGGCCACGAATGAAAAATAAAAACTAATTTATTTACTTATCGCAATGATATTTACTTAAACTATCAACTGCAGCCTGATGTGCCACCACATGTATTGCACTTCATACAAGTCCCGTTTCTAACTAAGGTGTAGTTTCCACATTCTCCACAGGGATCTCCCTCATAGCCCTGCATTTTTGCTTTCGTCCTGTGGTCGATTGCAGTCGCACTGCCCGTATCCACGACAGAAACTGACGCCTTCACACTATCTGGTACCAATGTTGATATGGCAATCCCTGGATCAAGAGCGGTTTCCAAAGCAACAGTGGCATTGCCGCCCTGCCCGCCCTGATAGACTACAAACTCCTGTGGCACTCGGTTTCGGTGGTACCCCGTTGAAACCATTTGTTTTAGAACTTCAATGCCTTGCGCAGCCTTAGACTCTTCCACGGCTCGCACGTTCGACTTGCCCTCTTCTTCACCCCGGCCAATGTCATCAAAAGATGTACCTTCAGGTTTTACATGCGCTAAATCTGTTCTATCAAGATAAGAAACTGCCAGTTCTCTGAAAATGTAATCAAGAATAGAGGTCGCATTTTTTATGCTATCATTGCCCTGAACCATGCCCGCAGGTTCAAATTTTGTGAATGTAAATGCGTCCACAAACTCATCTAGGGGAACACCGTATTGTAAACCAACGGATACCGCGATAGCAAAATTATTCATCATTGCCCTGAACCCAGCACCTTCCTTGTGCATGTCTATGAAAATTTCGCCAAGTTGCCCATCTTCATATTCGCCAGTTCGTAGGTAAACTTTATGCCCACCAACAATAGCTTTTTGAGTGTAGCCTCGTCTGCGCGTCGGCATTTTCTCTCGCTCGCGACGGATGACCTCTTTTACAACTACTTTTTCAACGATTTTCTCTGCTAATACTGCCGCCTTTTCTTGGGCTGACCCCGTTGCCAAAATATCCTCTGCTTCTTCATCATCATCGACTAACGCAGCTGCTAATGGCTGAGAAAGTTTGGAGCCATCACGATATAAGGCATTGGCTTTGATCCCTAGCGACCAGCTCAATTCGTAAGCTTTTTGACACTCTTCTATACTGGCATCATTAGGCATGTTTATCGTTTTGGAGATAGCGCCCGAAATAAAGGATTGAGCGGCTGCCATCATATAAATATGGCTATTGACGTTTAGGTAGCGTTTTCCCTTTTTTCCGCAGGGGTTTGCACAATCAAATATGTTGTAATGCTCTTCTTTAAGATGTGGAGCTCCCTCAAGTGTCATCGTCCCACACACATGATCGTTGGCCACTTCTATCGCTTTACGATTAAACCCAAGATGGGTAAGCAGATCAAAAGTTGGGTCCATGAGCTTTTCGGAAGGAATTCCTAAAACGTCGGTGCAAAATTCTGCTCCAAGCGTCCACTGATTAAAGACGAACCGTATATCAAAAGCAGAAGGCAGCGCCGCCTCTATTTTGCCAATTTCCGCCTCTCCGAAGCCATGTCCAATTAAGGAAGTGTGATTAATTCCGGGTGCGTTACCTAATGACCCATGACCAACGGCATAGCTTATGATTTCTTCAATTTCATTGCTCCGATATCCTTGTTTAGCAAGAGCTGCTGGGACCGATCTATTTATAATTTTGAAATATCCTCCACCTGCTAGTTTTTTAAATTTAACTAGTGCGAAATCTGGCTCTATTCCGGTCGTATCACAATCCATTACAAGACCTATCGTCCCAGTTGGAGCAATCACGGTCGCCTGTGCATTTCGATAGCCGTGCTTTTGGCCTTTCTCAACAACCTCATCCCAAATGCTCTCTGCTAGCTTCACAAGAACTTGGTCTGGGCAGTTTTTCTGATCTAAGGGCACCGGTCTAATTGATAATCCTTCATAGCCATCTCCTTGACCATAAGCTGCCCGTCGATGATTTCGCATTACACGAAGCATGTTTTCAGAATTTCTAGAATAACCTGGGAACGGACCCAACTCACTTGCCATTTCGGCTGACGTAGCATACGCCACACCGGTCATGATCGCCGTGAGAGCTCCACAAAGTGCTCTGCCCTGGTCACTATCATACCCGTAACCCATATTCATTAATAAACCACCAATATTTGCATATCCAAGGCCGAGCGTGCGAAACTCGTAAGAACGTTTTGCAATCTCTTTTGATGGGAATTGTGCCATGAGAACGCTTATTTCTAAAGTCACGGTCCAAAGACGTGTAGCATGCATATAATCTTCCGACTGAAACTCCCCTTTTTCATAGAATGTAAGCAAGTTCATCGATGCCAAATTACAGGCAGTGTCGTCTAAGAACATGTACTCTGAACAAGGATTGGAACCACGGATCACTCCGTCCGCCGGGCAAGTATGCCATGCGTTTACAGTATCGTGGTATTGTATGCCAGGATCAGCACACGACCACGCCGCATGGCCTACTTGAGACCATAAATCTCTCGCCTTTATTGTTTTAAAAACACTACCATCAACCCTATTAATCAACTCCCAATCGGCATCTTTTTCTACTGCGTACAGGAACGCATCAGTAACTCTTATGGAATTATTCGAATTTTGACCTGATACAGAATTATATGCTTCAGAATCCCAATCCGTATCATAAGTTGGGAATTCAATACTGGTGTGCCCCTGTTTTGCGTAGTCCAAAACTCGTTTTACATAAGTCTCAGGAATCCGTACTTTTTTTGCTTCTTTGATTGCTTCTTTCAAAGTGGTATTCAGTTTTGGATCATAGGCATCCGCTTCTTTACCATCCCAGGCTTTGATCGCCTTAAATAAAAGATTAAGCTTTTCTTCGTGCATTTTGGAGCCAGCCACAATTGACGCAACTTTTTGCTCTTCAATTACCTTCCAGTTAATAAAATCCTCAATATCAGGATGATCCGCGTCACAAATAACCATTTTAGCCGCGCGGCGGGTGGTCCCTCCAGACTTTATAGCACCTGCTGCTCGGTCACCAATCTTTAAAAAACCCATAAGGCCGGACGAATGACCGCCACCTGACAGTGACTCTCCTGAACCACGCAGGGAGGAAAAATTTGTCCCAGTCCCGGACCCATATTTAAAGAGACGTGCCTCCCGCACCCACAGATCCATGATCCCACCCTCGTTAACAAGGTCATCAGATACAGACTGAATGAAGCAAGCGTGAGGCTGCGGATGTTCGTAGCTACTTTTTGATTTTGTTAATTTTCCTGTCTCGAAATCCACGTAGTGATGGCCTTGGGCGGGCCCATCAATACCGTAGGCCCAATGTAGGCCGGTGTTAAACCATTGCGGGGAATTGGGTGCAACGCGTTGTGTTGCCAGCATGTAGCGCATCTCGTCATAGTAAGCGTTCGCGTCTGCCTTGGTTGAAAAATAACCACCTTTCCAACCCCAGTAAGCCCACGCTCCTGCTAGACGATTAAAGACCTGTTTTGCTGATATTTCACCACCAAAAGTCGCATTTTCTGCTGGTTTGTTTCGGCGCAAAAATGACGGAACGCCTGTTTCCTTTACCTGTTTTGTTTCAGACGGAACACCTGCTTTTCTAAAATACTTCTGAGCCAGTACATCCGAGGCTACCTGCGACCATTGTTCTGGTACTTCAACATCGGGCAGGTGGAACACTGTTGTTCCATCTGGATTGCGAATTTCACTTGTAGTCGTAGTAAACTGTATAGACCCATATGCATCCTGGTTGGGTTTTGTAAATCGCCGCTCAATCTTCATTTTTTTGCCCCGTCTGCCGATTCAACCCGGCTTTTTTGTAAAATTCTTGCTGAAATACTAAATGAACTACTAAGTCCACCGGCCTCACCGCCCCGACGTCAGTACTAGATGTAGTAGTCGCGACAGCGACGTGCACCAATTGACCCCTATTTTGATCGTACGTCAACGGGTTTTTAAAAGTTTTTTTATGAAATTTAACT
>MDSW01009291.1_pt1 | contig 23421 bp, 24 predicted proteins | sample 811171 | NCBI WGS metagenome assembly MDSW01 (sample SAMN05326641, study PRJNA326480) | marine metagenome | isolation source: seawater | place: Atlantic Ocean: North West | collected 2012 | reverse complement strand
CTAATGATTCGGTACCTAACTTAGGATATTGGTTAAATAATAAAAAAATTAAATCAACAGGCTTTAAGTTTTTATATAATTTAGAAAACAGTATTCAAGAAATGTATGATTCGTGGTCTTTTTCTGAAACGTCTATTTTTAATGAACAAGTAATTCAAGGTTCTAATCCATATATTGACAGCAGGGGTGTAATTGAGAATTTTTATTTTAATGAAGAAATAAACATGATAGGTACTGTGACATCCAAAAAGGGTTCTGTAAGAGGTAATCACTATCATCCAATACAAACTCAGCAATGTTTATTAATGAAAGGAAGCTACGTTAGTATAACCAAGGATTTAACTGACCCACTATCAGTTGTTGAAACTAGATTAATAAAGGAAGGAGAGCTTTCAATCATTCCTCCTAACGTTGCTCATACAATGATTTTTCTTAAAGATTCAACTTTGTTAAACCTTGTTTCTGGTGAGAGGGATCACGAAAATTATGGCTTAACCCATACGTATAAATATGATTTAGTTAATCAAGATTTATCTGACTTTATAGTAAAAAATTACAAAACTAATTGTAGAGCCTGTGGATCAGAAGACTTAGATTTTATTTTATCTTTAGGTTTATCGCCTTTAGCTAATAACTTACTTTTAAAAAAAACAGAAAATTTTGATAAATTTCCTTTAGATATTTTTAAATGCAAGACTCAAGAATGTTTCAATGTTCAATTGAGTGTAGTTGTCCCACCCGATTTAATGTTTAAAGACTATTTGTATGTATCTTCCACAACAGAATCTTTTAGGAAACATTTTTTTAGTTTTGCAAAAAAAATTAAAAAAGATTTAAAACTCAATAAAAATTCTTTAGTAGTTGATATTGGTAGTAATGACGGAGTTTTTTTAAAACCATTAAAAGATTTAAAAATTAAGGCAATTGGTGTAGATCCTGCTGAAAATCTTGCAAAAATAGCTAATGATAATAAGCTAAAAACATTCCCCTCTTACTTTGATAACAAAATTGTTAATAAAATTATCAAACAATATGGGAAAGCAGATTTGGTAACAGCATTTAATGTATTTGCTCATTCAGATAACCTAAAAGAGATTGCAGTTAATACTTCAAATATTTTAAAAAAGAATGGAGTTTTTGTATTCGAGGTTCAATATTTCTTGGATACAATCAGGGATTTAACATTTGACAATATTTATCATGAACATACTAATTATTGGACTCTCACTTCAATTATGAAGTTTTTCAACCAACTTCCTTTAAAAGTATATAAAGTAGAGAAGATTGACACTCATGGAGGCTCGATAAGAGTTTATTGTTCCAATAACCCAAGCGTTAAAACATCTCCATCAGTGAACCAAGCATTAAATTTTGAAAAGAAATTTGGAATTTTAGATGATAAAACTTATTCCGATTTCTCAATTAGAGTTAAAAATAACAAAAAACAGTCTATTAAAAATATAAAAAAACTTCTAGAAAATAATATTAGAATTATTGGGTACGGAGCTCCGGCTAAAGCAACAACAGTGCTGAATTATTTTGGAATTAATTCAGATATTGTTGAATTTACAATAGAGGATAATAAATTAAAACATAATAAATTCATACCTGGAACTAAAATCAAAATTGTAGATAAAAACAGTATAGAAAATGATTCAAATACGAAAGTCTTAGTTATGGCTTGGAATTATTTTGATGTAATAGTTGAACATAATTTAGATAAATTTAAGAAAACTCAGTTTATTCCTCTTAAGAATTAAAAGCTTGATTTAACTTTTTCAATCCTATCTTTCCAAAAATCAAAAAAAAGAAAAGTCTTAAAATTATTTTTTTCTGTCATCTCTTTGTAAAAGTTATTCAATTCTTCATCATTAAAATTGTTCAAATCGGACCATTTATCTAAATAAAGGCCTGGTATCCCTAGTTTTTCTAAATTTGATGTAAATTTTGTCTTTACAACTATGGGTATTGTATTAACCATTAACGATTCCCAAATCCTATGAGTGTCGAGACCATTACCAGGCGGGCAGACATTATATTTAAAAGTCGACATATGTTTTATATATGTTTTATGGTTTGGAAATTTTTTATTAGTAACTAGTTTATTTTTTTTTATAATTTCTTGCACTATTGACCGCTCTTTATTTGTTCCCTCATTAAAGGAAGATAGAATCAAGGATGTCTTTATTTCATTTTGATATCTTTTAAAATGAGAAAGCACACCATTATTAAGATATCTTTTATTCTCTAAACCAATTGGCAGTAATGAAAAATTTTTATCTATTGGGAAATTTAAGTTTTGACCAAACCAGTGAATAATTTTATTATCGAATAATTTTCTATGCTTTTCCTCAATAATAAAGTCGGAATTATGAGTTATAAGTATGTACCTATTATTAATTTGGCTATGAAAATAATTAAAATATATATTAATTGAATCAGACTTTAAAAATATTACATCACCTTCTTTTACCTCTTCAGGTTTAAAACCAGTTGTTTCGTCAAATATATGATTAGCCATTTTTCTAAAGCTGTCTCCAGAGATGTATGGCTTACTAGATGGTCTATATATACGAGGAAATACATTAATGTTGTAATAAGTAACTTTCCTTTTTATTTTCCTGTATCTATAAAGAAATATATTAATCAATCTAATAAGGACTCTATTTAGAAGAGACTTTTTTTCTTTCGTTTTGTTTGATGAAACAGAAGCTTTAGATTTCATGAACCTCTTTATTTTTAATTAAAAATTTTTGATCAACATTAGTAAATTGTTCTGGCTTGTGTGTGACGTTAATTACTGTCCCATTAAATTTTTCAATTTCTTTATTAAAATAGAATACGCTATCCTTGTCAAGATTTGCAGTTGCTTCGTCTAAAAAGAGGACTTCAGGATTATTTAGTATCGCACGTATATATGATATTTTTTGCATCTGCCCCGAGGACAATGTTTTTGACGAAACAATGTTTTCCAATGCTTTAATATCATTTTGTTCAAATACATTAAAGTCTTCTAATTTGGTTAATATTTCTTTATCATCAATTTTTTCATCTACACCATACAAAATATTATTTCTTAAAGTGTCTTCAAACAAAAGAGGAATTGGTCCAATATATCCAAATCGTTCTTTATATTGATTTACAATACCTTCGCTTCCTTTATATATTCCCGCCATAATACCAATTAAAGTACTTTTACCTGAACCATTTTCACCAAGAATTACAATATGTTTGTTTTCTCTAATTTTAAGATTTAAATTTTTGAATATAAGTTCTTCTGCACCTTCATATTGAAAATCTAAGTCTTTTAATTCAAATGACAATTTTTCTTTGTTGTCCTCTACAAAATTTACAACTCCTTTTTTTGATGTTTCTTTTGTGTCCAAGTCTTTCAAATATGAACTCAAGAATACAGCTTGACCTAATAGTTCACCATAAAGACCTGTCATTTGAGAAATAAATTGGACTGCCCTAATTAATATAAAAATAGCCTCAAGAGTAATTTTTATATTAAAGAAAGGTTGAATTAATAAAACTGAAATAAGTAAAGTAGTTGTTGAATTAATTAAATTATAACTTGCGAAGAATAATTTTGAATTTGTCCAATTTATTTCAGAAGATTCATCTATAGCTTTGCCAAATCTGTTTATTTCTTCCTTTTCTTTATTTAATAGTTTAATTAGATAATAATTTGTCAGTATTCGTTCATAGATTTTATCCATTCTGTAAATAACTTTTGCATTAAGGACAGAATTTTTCTTGAAAGTTTTTAAAACATACGATATAGGTTTTGCTAAAACTATAGCAAACAAACCAATAGCAATTGTTAAATTTGCGTTTAATACAATTAATGAAACTCCAAAAGTTATAAGCTGAATACTTAAATTTAAAATTTGTATAAATGTTCTATATGTAGCAACAATACTATTGCTTTCAGAAGATACCTTATAAAGTATATAAGCAAAGGATAAGTTCTCTTTTTCAAATAGTCTTTTTGATGCATCTTTTTTTAAAGTTGCTATCAGATCAATGAATAATCTTTCTTTATTCCAATGGTTAATGTAATTAAGAAAAACTCTAAACAATACAAAAAGCGGTAGGAATTGTTTCATCGAGTCTATATTTAAATAATCTAAATATTTATTATCAGGCAAATCATTTGTCAATATAAATGAGATAACAATAACAATAAAAATTTCTAAAAAAGCGTTGATATTTGATAGTAAAATGGATAAAAATATACGAATTTTTTTTCTTTTTAAAGTGATGCTTCTAGAAATTTTTTGCATCTTTTTTATGTTTTCGATGATTTTATTTAAATCCATATAAAATCTAGCTTAATTTATTATTTTTTTTTGTTTACTTTTTTTTATTAAGTTATAAAACCTATTAATTAGAGGTGTTTTTTTTATAATATTTATTGTTTGATTTCTAAATTTAATAATAAACATCTTTGCTTTATAAAAAATAAATTTAGGATTAAGAAATCTAAGAAACTTATAAATAAAATAGAGCACAAAATCAATAAGTAAAACAAAAATATTTTTATTTATTGATTTTCTAAAATGAATAGACAGTAGGGTTAAAATTTCTAAATATCTAGGGTATAAATTAGGGCTTAGTTTGAATCTAAAATGATAATTACTAAAATCAATTTCCCTGAAAAAGGGATAACCATGATAAAAATCTTGTCGGTACCCCTGTGTAATAGGAATTTTTAATTTATTAACTAGTAGTTCGCTAATAGCAACGTCATCATTTAATGAAAAATTATATTGATCTTTATGTTCAATAAGTTTTTTAATAACATCTCGTGAGAAAAAACATCCTGCACCAGACACAAAAGTAATTTTATCTTCTTCAGGGACTTCATACCAAGGGTAAACATCTACAGGCCCACAAAAAAAATTATCTAGTTTCTGTTTGTTTAAAAAATTTATCATATTTTCAATATCTAAATAAGTTGTTGTAGTGCATCTAAACAAAACATCAAATTCTATATTATCTATTACCCATTCGAAAGCTTTAAGACCTTTTTCATTTACAAATTCTTGCGTTGAGGGAACATTTAATACTAATGTATCTCCATCGAGAGAGTCATTTTCACCATCACCTTGATAAAAAATAGTTTTTATTCTTTCATCTTGTGCCCAAGTTTTTTTAATGAATGGAAGAATAATATTTGAAGGATAGAAATTAGAGTTTGCTACTAAGACTAATACTTTCAAATTCTATCTTTTTAGGTTTAGATACGAAGGTGCTTCATTATACAAGAATTCTTTTATATTTATATCTTCAGGCTTTTCAGGCTTAAAAATTTTTATATTTTGAAGCGATGAAAGCACAATCTCATCATCTGTTGCATAATGTGAAAAACCAAGTGCGCCATAATCATCATCTCTTCCACTCCCCACAATTTTTACTGGTATGGTTTCTTTGTTGACTAAATTTCTCAAAAATTCAAATGGTCGATACAAAATAAAGGGTGTAATAGAATAAATTATAGGAATTTTCCCTTCCATAGCTAGTCCTGTTGCCATACCAACTATTAGCTGTTCAGCCGCACCAGGGTTTATAAATCTTTCAGGATAGCTCTCTTTAATTTCATCAAAAACTCCATATCCAACGTCTCCAACAATTACATAAATATTGTCGTTTTCTTTCATTTCTTCTAAAACTAAATTAGCAAAAGTATTTCTCATAGTGATTTTAAAGCTTCTTCGTATTGTTCTTTTGTAAAATTTTTATAATGAGCAGAAAGACCAGTCAAGCCATAATGCTCAACTGTTGTTCTTATAAAATTAATATTTGGATTAAAAGACTTTAATCTTTTTTCAAGATAATCTACATCAATTGAGTCATAAGCTGCCCAACCATTTGCATTTACATAAATTTTTATATTGCTTAAATCATTTTCTTGAATAAACTTTAGAGACTCCAAAACAGAACCTTCCGAACATTCTCCATCAGAAATCATGCAATACACATCCCGGTCTTTGTTAGCTAGAGCTCTTCCAACAGCAACAGTGATTCCCATTCCTAAGCTTCCAGTAGAGCAGTGTACTTTTTTTAATTCATTTCTAGTTGGGTGTTCACCCATTTCATTTAAAAGATTTTGAGCATCAAAATTAAAATGTTTTTCCAGAACAACATAAAGTGCAACAGCGGCATGACCATTTGAAAGAATAAAAATATCATCAGCACTCATTTTTGAATAAATATCGTCAATTGTTTCCACACAGGAAAAATAACTTCCAAGATGGTGAAGCTGATTTTCATAAGAAATGTCTAAAAGTCTTTTAATTAATTTTTTGTCCATAACTAATCAGATTACCTAATTCTACTTCTAACAAATTCATTTATTGACTCTATAACATAATTAATCATTTCAGATGATAGTCCTGGAAAAACTCCAAGCCAAAATGTACTTAAAGCAACATCATCAGAGTTAGACAAACTTCCGATTTCTCTATGTTCTATATTTTGGTATGCAGGTTGCCATAATATATTTCCTCCAAAGAGAAATCTTGAATTAATTTTTCTTTCATCTAGGAATTTAATTAATTCTGGTCTTGAAAAAGGAGCCTCTTTCTTAACTGTTAAAGCAAAGCCAAACCAACTTGGATCAGAGTTTGGCTCTTTTTGAGGCAATATAAAAAATTCTTCAAGGCTTTTAATTCCGTCATAAAGTTGTTTCCAGTTTTCTTTTCTTCTTTTAATAAAATATTCAGCTTTATCTAATTGAGCAACACCAACAGAAGCTTGTAAATCAGTTAATTTTAAGTTATACCCAATGTGAGAATATATATATTTGTGATCATATCCATATGGCAAGTTACCTAGCTCCCAATCATAACGCCTGTTGCACGTATCTGCATCGCCCGGGGCACACCAACAGTCTCTACCCCAATCTCTTATAGACTCTAAAACCTTATTAATTACACCATTCTTTGTTACTACAGCACCACCTTCACCCATAGTTATATGATGAGCAGGATAGAAACTATAGGTACCCATTTCTCCAAATGTTCCTGTAAATTTATTATCATATTTTGTACCCAGTGCATCACAGGAGTCTTCAATTAAAAATAAATCATTTTCTTTACAAAAATTTGTTACTGCTTTTAAATTAAATGGATTTCCTAAAGTGTGAGCAAGCATGACAGCCTTAGTTTTTTTAGATAGTGCATCTTCTAAATTATCAATCTTTATATTATAAGTACCCAACTCACAATCAAGAAAAACAGGAATACAACCATTTTGAATAATAGGGTTAATTGTTGTTGGGAAGCCTGAAGCAACAGTGATAACTTCGTCTCCTTTTTTTATAGCTCTATCTTTTAATTTATGGGATGTTAAAGCAGTAAAAGCTAAAAGGTTTGCTGATGAACCAGAATTAACTGGCACAGTGTGTTTTATATTTAAAAAGTTTGAAAAATTTTCCTCAAAAAGATCAGTAAACCTTCCCTCTGTCAACCAAAAATCAAGTGAAGCATCAATTAAAGATTCTATATCTTTGTAATCAAAAGACCTCCCACTTACAGGGACTGGAGAAACTCCAGGAGTAAACCCTTCTTCTGGGAACTCTTCATCATAGTGATCTTTAACTAATTGAATTATTTTTTTTCTTACAGACATTTAAATTAATAATACTAGCTTTTTGAAGTAGCTTGTAATAATCAATCTTTTAGAGACATACAGTTTATTGATAGTATCATTTAATGAAAAGAGGAATAATTCAAATGAAAACAATAATTTTGGCGGGTGGTTTTGGAAGCAGAATGCGTGAAGAAACTGAGTACAAGCCAAAGCCAATGGTAGAAATTGGAAATAAGCCGATACTTTGGCATATAATGATGAACTACAACTATCACAAACAAAAAGAGTTCATAGTTTGTATGGGTTATAAAAAAGAATCAATTATTGAATATTTTTTGAATTTTAATTCTTTAGGTGACGACATCCAGGTGAAATTAGGAAATAATAACGAGGTTAATTTTTTTGATGATAAAAAAGAGTTAAAAGATGTAAATGTACTTCTTTCAGATACAGGATTAAAAACAAATACTGGAGAAAGGATTAGAAGAGTAAAAAAACATTTTTCTGAGGGAGAAAAATTTATGATGACATATGGAGATGGTTTAAGTGATGTAAATATCAAAAAATTAATTTCTTTTCATGATTCTCATGAAGGAATAGCCACTTTTACAGTAACTAAGCCTGAATCTAGATATGGTGTAATTCAAACTGATGATAATAATTTAGTAACTTCTTTTGATGAAAAGGGGCAAATTGAAAATCGTATAAATTGCGGCTTTATGATTTTAGATTATGAAGTATTTGATTATATTGAGGAAAACGATAATTTTGAACAACAAACCCTTAAAAAAATTGCTTCTGATAAAAAATTATATGCTTTTAATCATGACGGTTATTTTCAACCAATGGATACATATAGGGAATATAAATATTTGAATTCATTATGGGAAGAAAACAAAGCTCCTTGGAAAATTTGGAATGACTGACAGTTATTTTTTTGAAAATAAAAATATATTAGTAACTGGATCATCAGGGCTTTTAGGAAGTTGGCTGGTAGAAGATTTATTAAATCAAAAGGCTAGTGTTACAGGTGTATCTCTAGACAATACAAAAGATCAGCTACTTCAAAGCAAAAAAATAATTGATAAAATTGAAAATTATTATATTGACATATCAAGCTATGAAGATATAAAAAAAATAGTAAGTAATAAAAATTTTGATATTATATTTCACTTAGCTGCTCAAACACAGGTAATCGATGCACTGAAAGATCCTTTAAACACACTAAAGTCAAATATTCAGGGAACTTGGAATATGTTAGAACTGTCTAGGCTACATAACATACCAATAGTGTCTGCATCTTCTGATAAGGCCTACGGAATTAGTGAAGATTTACCATATCTTGAAACACATCCATTAAAAGGTCAGTTCCCCTATGAAGTTTCAAAATCTTCAAGTGATTTGATTTCATCTATGTATAAAAATACTTTTGGTGTAAATGTGATAACACTTAGGTGTGGCAATATTTATGGTGGAGGAGATCTTAACTGGGACAGGTTGATTCCAGGTGTTATTAAAGCTTTATTAAAAGGAGAAAAGCCAGTATTAAGAACAAAGGGAGAATTTATTCGAGAGTGGGTTTATGTGAAGGATGTTTCGAATGCTTATTTGGGAGCTGGGAAAGCTTTGATAAATAAAGAGAATAATTTCGTAGCTTATAATTTTTCTTCAGGAGAAACAAAAACAGTTATGGAAATTTATGAAATAATTTCGAATTCTATTAAAGGAGATTTAATAGAGCCAATAATTAAGGAAGATTCAGAATTTGAAATAAAAAATCAAGAATTAGATTCAACAAGAATTAAAGATGACTTAGGAATTATCAGTCAATATAGACTTAAAGACGCTGTCGGAGAAACAATTAGCTGGTATAAAAAACATCTAAATTTATAAATAGTGTTGCTTAATTATGATAAATATTAAAGTTACTCTCCCAGGGTTTAAAGAAAACCTTACAATTTCACAATTTATTGGAAACGAAGAAAGCATTTTAGATGACTGTAAGTTTTGGATAAATAAAAAAATTGAAAATCCAGATATATGGTTTGTTTTTGAAAATATAACTTCAGAAAAAGAATCTTGTGCTATCGATCCAAAAAAAGTTATTTTTCTGTCAGCAGAAACTTCTTACCCAGATAACCATTTCCTAAAAGATCCTAGAAAAAATTTTTTAAATCAATTTGGCTACATTTATACCACCTATGAAACAATTAATAATTCTATTAAAGACATGCCCTTCCTACCTTGGATGATAAATTCTAATCATGGAGACTCAATCTATTCACCATCACCAAGAGATGTAAATTATTTTCTAGAATTAAAAGATTTGAAAAAAACAAAAACTTTAAGCGTTATTTGTTCAGATAAAGATTTTACTGATGGACATAAAAAAAGATTAGATTTTGCTTATGGATTAAAAGAATATTTTGGAGACCTTATTGATTGGTTTGGTAATGGAATTAATCCATTAGATCAAAAATGGGATGGGATATCAGATTATAAATATCATATTTCAATTGAAAATAAAAATAAAGATTACCTTATTTCAGAGAAATTAATGGATTCTTTTTTAGGCCTAAGTTTTCCTTTTTATTATGGAGCTCCAAATACCTCAGAATTTTTTCCAAAAAAGTCTTTTCAACATATAGATATAAATGATTTAAATAAAAGCATTGACATTATTGAAGAGGGGATAAATAGCAATTTATATGAACAGAACATGAAATCTCTTCTTCAAAGTAAGCGTCTAGTATGTAAGGATTACAATCTTTTCTATCGTCTTTCAATAATATCAAAACAAATTTTGGATAAAAAACAACATAGTAAAAAAAATTTAATAATAAAAAATTTAACAATTTATCAAGATAAATATGAAAGAAAACAAAAGTTTTTACAGAGCATATTTAATGTTTTAAGAAAAATTAAACATTTTCTAATAAAGAGATAACGGCATTACTTATATAGTCAATCTCATCATTTGTAAGGTTTACACCACTTGGTAGATTAATTCCATTATTTCCAATGAATTTAGAATTAATATTCTCTTTATATTCTTTACCCCAGATAGGATATTGGCTAATTGATGGAAATACAGTACGGGTATCAATATTTAATTTATGTAGTTCCTCCATAAAAGAGTCTCTACTTATATTTAAATTTTGATCAAGTAAAACGCTAGTCATCCAATAAATACTTTCGGTATTACCTCCAGCTTGATTTAATTTGATTCCTTCAACATTTGATAAATTAGTTTTATACCTTGAGTAGTTTCTTCTTTTTGCTTCGATTAATGTATCTATATTTTCTAGCTGACCTAGCCCAAAAGCGGCTTGAAGATTAGACATTTTAAATTTATATCCTAATTCATCAATCCAAAAAGTTCCCGGAACTCGGCCATGATCCCATAATTTTTTAAATTTTGAAAACAATTCTTCATTATCTGTCACGACCATCCCACCCTCACCAGTAACTAAGAGTTTCGCACCTTGAAAGCTAAAGCATCCAAAGTCTCCAAATGACCCTACTTTTTTATTATCATATGTAGCCCCTATTGCAGGAGCTGCATCCTCAATAACTTTAAGGTTATTATTTTTTGCAAAAGACATTATCTTATTCATTTCGGCAGGGTTTCCATATAGATGAACAGGCATGATTGCTTTTGTTTTTTTAGTTAATAGACTTTCTAATTGTTCAGTGTCTATACACCAAGTATCTAAGTCAACATCTGCAAAAACAGGAGTAGCTCCTGTATATTTTATTGCACTAGCTGTCGCTACCCAGGTTAATTCAGGGACTATTACCTCATCACCCTCTTTTATTCCACATGCAAGTAAAGATAAATATAAAGCACCTGTGCATGAAGACGTTGCTAACGCATATTTGCTTCCAACAAAATTAGCAAACTCAGATTCAAATTTATCAAGATACTTAGACCATTCATTATTCCAGCCATTATTTACTGCATCGTAACAATAAATATTTTCATAATGTGTTACCAAGGGGCCAGCAGTAAGAATTAATTCATTTGGTTTTATATATTCATCCTCAGGATAAACAAAATTTTTACCCGGAAGATGCTCTATGTCAGTAGCTAATAGAGTAGTTTGGCACCATTTTGTTAATACTTTCAGAGCATTATTTAGTTGATCTTCTGATATTAAGGTAACGGTTCTGCCTTCCTCATTAATATCAACAATTAATTTATTATTTTTTTCATCAAGGCTAATATAAAAAACACAAGTTGCATCACTAATACTTTTTTCAAAATAATGAAACCAAAGTGCACGGTCATCGTCAAAGTATTTTTTAAAAACTGAATCATCTATATTGGTATTTTTACAGTAGGGAAATAAATAATTTCCATCTGCTGTCTTAAGTGAAGACAATGTATATTCACGGTCATCATTTATTGATTTAAGAAATTTGAAATTTTTCTTAGCATTTTTATTGAAATCAAATGACATACTATTTAATTTTAAATCAATATTGATAATTAGTTTAAGACTGATTTAATAAATAATTAAGAATAAATCCTATTTCAAAAAATTGATATACTGTTTTTTGAATGGATAATAGAACGATATTTGTATGTGGTACTTATGATTTAATTCAATTAATTGGGGATTCTGTAATAAATTCATCTAAAAAAATAATTTTTATTTCTTGGGATGAGCCTATAAAAAGTACATATAAAAAAATTAAAATCCATAATGTAGAAAATCAAAAACAATGTGAAGATTTTATAATGGAAAAATCAAAGAGTAAGGACGATTTTTTAGTTTCCAGTTATTGGCCATGGAAGTTCTCAAAAAAAATTGTTGATAAATTTAATAAAAACTCAGTAAATTTTCATCCTGCTCCTTTACCAAAAGATAGGGGATGGTATCCCCATATTCATCAAATAAGAAAAGATGAAAAATCAGGTGTAACGCTTCATGTTATAGATGAGAAGCTTGATACAGGAGATATATGGGTACAAAAAATTTTTAAATTACCTTTTCCTCTTACGTCAGGTGTTGCTCACGATATTCTCAAGAAGGAGATTGTACAGATTTTTAATGATAATTGGAATAAAATTTTGACTTCTAAAATAAAGCCTAAAAAACAAAAAAAAGGTGGTAATTTTTACTCTAAATACGACCTAGAAACTCCTGAAAAGGTAAAAATAGAAAATGGTTCAAAAGAAGATATATTAATTAGAAAAATAGCAAGTAGAAACTTTTGGGAAAAGTCGTTTATTAAAATTCAAATTGGAAATAATGAAAAATTTGTACATCTTGAATTTTCAGATGACGGAATTTTAGAAGATTAAAGGATAATTAAATGTCAGACTTCTGGGAGGGGAATTTAGAAATAGGGTATTACGATAAAATCTTAACTTCGGGGTTAAAAAAAAATAGAGGTATCCAAGCTAATTGGCATAATATAACATTCTTAAGAGTTAAAAAATATTTAGTTAGAAATATTAGTCATTTAGATTATGCTTGCGGATCAGGATCTTTAATTGGTTTATATTCCGAATCTTCATCAATAGGATTTGATATTTCACAAAATCAGATTAATTATGCTAACTCAATATATAAAGATAAAGGAAAGTTTTATACAATAGATAAACTTGATTTAACCGAACATTCTGAAAAGTATGAAGTGATAACAGTTCTAGGACTTTTAGAGTTTCTTGAAGACCAAAAAAATATTGAAATTATTAACACTCTTTATAGTTTATTAAAACCAAAAGGGAAACTTATTTTAACGACCCCTAACTTTACTTCTACTATGTTTGTTTTAGAAAAAGCTCTTAATATGTTTGGAGGTGTTAGTTATGAAAACGAACATATAAATAAATTTACCAAGTCAAGGTTATTAACATTATTAAATCAATCAAAATTTAAAAATATTAAAATAGATAAATATTTAAACTTTCCAGTATTTCTATCATTTATTACTATTTCTTTTTCATCTAAATTAAATTTATTAGTTGAAAAAGCTTTAAATAATAAAGCAGGGTATCTTTTATTTGCAGAGTTAACAAAAGAAGCTTAGTTCTAAATATTTCTATTTATATATAGGAATACCTTGTTAAGATAAGTGCAGTGAACAAGAATTTAATCAATCTTTCAATCATACTTCCAACAATAAATGAATCAAAAAATCTCGAAAAGCTAATTCCTGAAATTGTTTCAGAGCTAAATGAGAGTAGTGTTAAAGAATATGAAATTCTTGTAGTTGATGATGGTTCAACTGATAATACATTTTCATTAATTAAAAGCTTAAGTGAAAGTAATGAAAATATTCGAATTAAAGCTAGAGAAGATGAACCTTCTCTTCCAATGTCAATTTATGATGGAATAAGTAATTCAAAATATGAATATGTAATGTGGTTAGATGCAGATGGCTCAATGCCTGCCAAGACGATTAAGGAACTAGTTAATAAGCAAGTTATGCATTTAAATTCAGTAATTATTGGATCTAGATTTGTTAGCGGGGGCGGATACAAAGGCATTCAGGATATTGGAGAGACCACTTTTTTTGAAGCAGTGCAAAATGTTAGAAAATCTAATGATTCAGTATTTGGGATGGTTGCATCAACTCTTTTTAATAAATTATTAATATTTCTGCTTTCAAGCAAAGTAAAAGATTTAACGAGCGGTTTTATTGTTGGAAGAAAAGAAAATTTTAAAAAAGAGATGTTTGAGATATCTTCTTACGGTGAATATTTTGTTTACTTAGTATCAGACTTGGTTCAAAACAAAAAAAGTATAATCGAATTAGGATATGTTTGTGAAACAAGAATGCATGGTCAATCTAAAACAGCAAGCAGTATTCTTCAACTAATAAGTAGAGGAATACCATATATAAGAGCTGCTATTATATGCAGAAGGAAACAATGAATATTAAAGATAAATCCGATAATCTTCTAGCTACTGTAATTAGATATTCTGAAATTACAGAGGGTAAGAATTTTATAACAGATAATGATTCGGAGTTTCAGGTTGCATCTTTTGATTTGGAAGAAGGCACGGTAATTGAAAAACATTATCATCCTGAGCAAATAAGAAAGGTGTCAAAAACAACAGAAGTATTGGTTATTTTAGAAGGCCAAATGGAAGTTCAAATATATGATAATAAATTAGATTTTATAACTAATGTTGTTCTTGAAAAAGGAGACACAATAACTCTAATAGATGGAGGGCATGGGATTGCCTTAAATAAAGATACAAAATTTGTAGAAGTTAAACAAGGCCCATATCAAGAATCTATTGACAAAAAGAGATTTTAATTTGATAAGAGTATTTGAACCACAAGTTACATTAAAAGATAAATTTTCAGTTATCAAAACTTTATTTAAAAACAATATTTCTGGTACAAGCCCAGTAGTTTCAGAATTTGAAGAATTGGCATCTAAAAAATTTAATAGAAGATATGCGGTTGCTGTTTCTAATGGCAGCGTGGCACTTGATGTAGCTTTTCAATCTTTAAAACTTAATAAAGAAGACGAAGTAATACTCCCATCTCATACAATTATTTCTTGTTTGTCTGCAGTCATAAGGGCTAATGCAAAACCAGTTTTTTGTGATGTTGATATAAATACTTGGAATATGACCCTTGAAGATGTAAAGAAATCTGTAACACCAAAAACAAAAGTAATATTAATGGTTCATACATTTGGTCTTCCTTCGGAAGCAACGGCTATTGAAAAGTACTGCATAGCTAATGGCATTATTTTAATAGAAGATGCTGCAGAAGCCCACGGTCAAGTTGAAGGTAGTAAAGTTTGCGGATCCTTTGGTGATATCTCAACATTTAGTTTCTATGCAAACAAACATATAACAACTGGAGAAGGAGGGCTGGTAGTTACAGATTCTGAAGAAATATATAACTCTATAAAACAAATGAGGAATTTAGATTTTACTAATACAAATAGATTTAAACACGAAAACTTATATTGGAATTATAGAATCAGTGGTTTACAAGCTGCATTAGGCATTTCACAAATTTCTAATGTAGAAAAAGTTATAGCAAAAAAAAGAAAACAAGGATTAAACTACCAAAGACTTTTATCAGAATATTCAAGATATATAACTTTACCCCTTGATGTTACAAAAAATAAACTTGAAAATCATTACTGGGTTTTTGGAGTATTGCTTAGAGATGAAGGAATCAGAGATGAATTAATTAATAATTTACATGAAGAGGGAATAGAAACTAGGCCTTTTTTTTGGCCCCTCCATCTTCAGCCAGCTCTAAAAAATAAAGATAAACCGATTTCATTACCTAATTCTGAGAAATTAGGTAATGATGGTTTATATTTGCCACTCGGTAATCATATTAATTACTCGGAACAGAAAAAAATAGTCGAAAAACTAATTAGTAATATAGAAAAATTAAACGGTTTATTTTTTGCTGAATGATTTGATAATTTTATAAGCTTCATATAAATCTTTAACTTCAAAATCAGGACTAAATGGGCTGATATATTTATAATTTTTATTAACTATATATATACTTCTCATATTAGATTTTTTTCCTAACTCAATATCGGAATCTTTATCACCAATTACCCAAGAATTTTTTAATGAAATATTGAAATCTTTTCTTGCTTCCATAATCATTCCTAAATTAGGCTTTCTGAGTTCTGAGGGATTTTCTTTAGTTGATGTGTCGAAATAAACTTTATCAATCCTTCCACCATTTTCAACAATAAGATCAACTACTCTGTTGTTAATTTTTTTCATTGTTGATAAAGAAAAATAGTTGTATCCAACACCGCTTTGATTGGTAATTATTATATTTAAATAGTCTAAGGAGCTCAGATGTTTTAGAGCTTTTAAATTTTTGTCAGAAATTTTTATTTTATTTATTTCATCAATAAATCCAGTATCATGATTGATTGTGCCATCTCTATCTAAGAAAATTGCTCCTGTAGATCTATCAAGGTCATCATTCATTAATGAAGTAGACAAATTATCTTTAACAGGATGTTCTACTATTTCAGTATTATTTTTTAAAAGTACAGTTTTCTCTACAGGGTTATTCATCCATTCTGGACTTAAAAAATAATAATTTGGCTTAATTATTTCTATTTTATTATTTGGAATCAGCTCATTAAAAGCTAAATAATAAATAGTTTTTGAAAATTGCTCTAATTTTTCTAGCCTTTTTTCTAATGTATTAATTGGTCTTTCATTACCTTTGTAAGTTTTAATACTTTCATCACTGTTGACTAAAACTATCAACCTATCAACTTTTTTTGAACAAAAATCTAATGCATATTTATGTCCATCATGTAAGTCATCAAAAGAACCACTAATAGCCCCAATAGTTTTTTTCTCATCTCTAAACTTATTTACTAGATTTTTAAGTTGATTGGTATTTTTAATTAACAATTTACTTTATCAGGTCATAGAATTTTCAATATTCATACAGATGACCTGACCAATTGTTATGTGAGCCTGTTGGATAGCTCCTGGTACCTCTGAAGGAATACTAATTATATAATCAGAAGAATTTTTTATAGATTCTGTATTAATTCCTGAAAACGAAACAGTTTTGAGATTCATTTCTTTTGCTTTCTTAAGTGCATTTATTATATTTTTGCTCTTTCCAGAAGTAGTAATAACAAACAAAACATCTTCTTTATTACCAAGAGCTTCAATTTGCTTTGAAAACAAAAATTCAAAACCATAATCATTACTAATTGCAGTTATTACAGAAGTGTCAGTACTTAAAGAAATTGCAGGTATGGGATCTCTGTCTTTTTGAAATCTTCCAATTAGCTCAGCTGCTAAATGTTGTGAGTCAGACGCTGAACCCCCATTTCCACAAAAAATTAACTTTCCTCCATCATTTAGAGAATTGATACATTCATTAGAAATATCTTTTATTTCGTTAATTATCGAAGTTTGAAATTTTGCTATTTTTAAAGATTCATTCAAATAATTTTCAATTTCGACCGAATTAACTTTATTTGCATCAAATTTATTTATCATAATATTAAATTAATAAACTTATACTAATATCAACGAATAGATTACAAAAGAAACAAATGGTTATTTCAAAAAAAAATAAGGTTATACTTGCTCAACCTTGGGGAGGATTAGGTGACAACTTACAATATTCAAATTTGCCTAAACTATACGAGGATATTGGAAAGAAATTTTATGTTTCTCACGCAAATCATGTAAGAAATAAAAACATATACAAATTTTGTTGGCAAAACAACCCTTACTCAAATGGAAAGATTTTTAAAAAACCAAATATAGGTTGGAAAGTATGGATTGACAATCTAAATACTTTTAAAGATAGAAGTGATTGTAATATTATACAAATTGTTAATCTAATGCATGGATTTAATGAAGGCGATGGTTACCCTTCTTTATTTATTAATAAAGAAATAAAGAATAATAAAATTAAATATAAATATGTAGCTGATTTAAACGCAATAACAACTTTGCCTGATGATGAAGGTTGGAGCAAGATACATCAAGAAATAAATAATTATTCTATTAGCTCGTTGTCTTTCCCTGGTGTAAAAAAACTTACTAACTATCCTAATTATTTTAAATTTAATGAAGAAATTAACTTAATATCAATAGACGATTTAGTAGAAGTTTTGTCCCAAACAGATACTTTTATATGTTTAACTTCTGGATCGCACATTCTTGCAGCAGGTTTAAAGAATCTCATAGGTAGGCCCAATAATATTATTTCTTTTATTCCTGGAGCTGAAGATATTAATAAACCACACGGAAGATATATGTTTAATAATGTTGAATACTCATCAGTTGGAGGATTAAAACACAAGCCTGTAAAAGATACAAAGCTTGATATATACGAAAAAATATATCTTAAATATTTTTGATTATTGTTTTATTTATAAATAGTAAATTAATATCTGGAATATAGTTTTTTTTCTTTCTTAGGTTGTACATTAAGGCTTCTCTAATTAAACCTTTGTTTGAATCATTTCTTGTATTTTTTACCAATTTAAAATTATTTTTATTTAAAAATTTGTATACATCTAAAACTCTGCTTCCACCTATATAATTTTCAGAAATACTTGATTCCAATACTATTGCATAAACATCATTAATAATTTTTCCAAATCCTTTTAAAACACTTAATTCATATCCTTGCACATCCATAGCAATTAAATCTGGAGCAGGCAGACTTAAATCATCGTATCTCTTAATTTCTACTTCAATTTCTTTTTGGATAGGTTCTCTTTTATAATCAGAGTCACTTTTTTCTCTATTGTCAAAATTAATATCAAAGAAACTGCCAACACCTTTATTCGTATATTTGTCCACATCAACTGCTTTAAAAGTTTCTTTTTTTGACTCTTCACCTAAAGCAATATTCATAAAATTAAATTTTTCACTACCTTTAGTATTGATAATATTTTCTTCTATTTCCAGCCCTAAGTCTGGGTCAGGCTCAAATAAATAATTTTCTTTTGTTTCAAGAGTTTCGGCTAAATATATTGAATCTAATCCGTCTCTAGAACCAATTTCACAAAGTACGTTTACTTTATCTTTGTCAATAAAATCAAGACACCAGCCGTAGTTTTTTTCATCACTCATTATAAAGCGAGTTTTGTAAAACTTTTTTTTGATTTTCCTGCAACATTAACTCCTGATAACTCAACAACGGCAGATGCCATTTCTTGCGCATATTCAATTGAAAGAATTTCATTTTTTGTAGAAACATATTTATAAACAAATCCTGCCAAAAAAGTATCTCCTGCACCAGATAAATCCCTGATGTCTTTTTTATTTTTTATTATGTAGTTTTCATTATTAAACATACACCCTTTTTCACCCAAGGTGACAATTAGCTTAGTGGCAAGGGTTTTTTTATTTGCTTCTATGAATTCTCTTGAATTATTATATTCAGATTCATTGATCTTAATAAAATTAGAATCAAGACACCAATCATCTAATTTTTTACTTGTTTGTAAAAATGTTGGTATTTTTGCACTTAGTAAAAAACCTATGTTTTCTGTTGATAAGAATCCTTTATTGTAATCAGAAATTACTAAAGCATTATATTTATCTAGTTGAAATTCTTCGAGGTTATCGAAATTATCATCTAATGGCAATGTATCATTTTCGTCAATTCTTATAATCATTTGTTTACTTTTTAAGTCTACGAATCTTATTTTTCTTATTTCATTTTTATTTGTTATAAGATCACAATCAACCCCAAAGGATGAAATATTGTTTGCCACATTTGCGGCCATTCCTGGATTGCTAGTTTCTTTTTCTGGTGTAAATACGGGAACAGGCGCTTCAGGGCTAAATCTTTTTGAGGTTCCATATTTGAATATATCTAAACAAGAATCTCCAACAACCAACGTATTCATTTTGATTAAACCTTAATATTTAAAATATGATTTATTTTATTTTATCAAAGTATTCTTTGATACAAAAATATAATTAATATTTCATTTTGTCTATGATCTTTGAAGGTGTAAATCTTAGTTGTCTTAATGAAATTGATTTATTCTTTAATATATTATGAAAACAACATTTAGAATGATGAGAGATGGAAAAGAGTAAAAGAAATTATTATTTCCCAGACATCATTGATGTTTGCCATAATTTGAAAGAGATAAGTACAAACTCCATAATTTTAATGACTCACTTGGGGCTAGGAGATCAAATAATATTAAATGGTCTAATAAACTATATTTCTGAAAAGTATGAAAAAATAATTCTGCCAGTTCAGAAAAGCAACTTTAAAACAATTCAATTTCTATATTCTGAAAATAGTGTTGTTGATGTTATTGAATATCCCAAAGATCAAGAACTTGATTTTATTGAAGAGCTTTCTAATTCTTCTGTTATGGACATTCTTCAAATTGGTTTCCAAAAAGTAGGCAAAAAACCATTTAACCTTGCTTTTTACAGTCAATTGAAATTACCTTATAAATATTCATATACTCATTTTTATTATCCAGAAAATAAAGATTCAGAATTAGATCTTAAAGATCATTTGATTAATTTTTATTCTACAGGTTCAAGCGAAATTATTTTGGTTCACAACGAATCTTCAAAAGGTATATTTAATCTTGATAAGGTAAAATTTAATAATCCAATTTATATCACTAAAGAAAGCGATAAGTATGGAAATCTTTTTTATTATTCACAAATTATTAAAGAAGCAAAAGAAATACATTGTTTAGATAGTAGTTTTGCTCATTTAGTAGAAAGAACTGATACTAAAGCTAGACTATATTTTCATGATTTGTTTGGAGCAAGTATTCAATTAGCTAAAAATTGGTATTATATAACATATGAACATTGAAATTCCGATATCAACAGGGGAGCTTTTAGATAAATTATCAATACTTGAAATCAAAAAAGATAAAGTAAAAGACTCAACAAAACTTAAAAATATAAATCATGAATACGATTTATTAAGCAACCTCTCAAAGAACCTAAAAGAAAAAGATGAGAAAAGTTTCAATTCTCTTTATGAAGAGATTTTAAAAGTAAATAAAAAACTTTGGGATATTGAAGATAAAATCAGAATTTTAGAATCAGAGAAAAGATTTGACGAAGAATTTATTTTAGTAGCAAGAAGTGTTTATTTTATAAATGATGACAGGTTTGATATAAAGAAAAAAATAAATGAAACATTCGGATCTGATGTTGCTGAAGAAAAAGAATACATTGAATATAAGTAATAATTTAAATTATTGATAATGAAAAAACTAATTGTCCATAATGAGAATATTAAAGTTTTTATTCTTGCTTTTATTTCTATATTAATTATTAGATTTGCTCTTGAACTTATTACATTTGAAAATAAAGTAACAATTTCAACTTTATTTTTTTTAAGTATTTTTCTAATAATAAATAAAAAATATTTAGAAAAATCGTGACTAAGGTAGCTAAATATCTTGAAAGTTCGTTGAACACAAAAAATCTATTTTCCTACTTAGGATTATTTCTCTTTACGATTATTACTCAAAATATTTATTTAAATATAGAGACTATTGAATGGGATATTGCATCTTATCTTGTTGCTTCTCAGGGTATAGAAAATGGAATATTGCCAAATCAAACCCAATGGGAGTCAAAAGGACCAATATTTATTTATCTTTACTACCTATTTTCATTACCAGCAGAAAATACTTTAGTTATTTTTAAATTAATAAATGATTTAATACTATTTCTCATTTCACTTATATTATTTAAAACAATACTTTCTAAAACAAAAGAACATATACATGCATTTGTTTCAAGTATTTTATTTTTATCAATCATGAGTCAAGTTTGGGCTCAAAGTGGATATTCTGAGATCTACTCTCTCTTATTTTTATCAATATCATATTTCATAATTACTAACTACAGATTTAATAATCTTTCTTATTTATTGATAGGAGTATTATTTTCAATTTCTTCATTAATTAATCAAGGAACAGTTATTTTTCTTTTACCTATTATAATTTCAGAACTTACTCTAAACAGTCAAAGAACTTATTTAAGAAAGGTTCTTAACTTAGGAATTGGTTTTACAATTCCTCATTTATTCTTTCTTTTTTTATATCTAGTTAATGATCTGATAGATATTTATCTCGCTACTTACCTAACAATTCCTCTTGGTTACATTCAAGCCAATTATGCAAGTTTTTATGAGTTGTTTGTTTTTTCTAGAGAATTAATGGAATATAATCTATATTTATACCTAAGTTTAGTATCTTTAATTATCATAAATTTATTAAATTTGTTTAAAAAATATACTAAAAAAACAAAATTAATAATTTTTGATTTAGATAATTTAAATATTATTTTCGGATTACTTTTTTACTTTATAGGATCTCATAATTATTATCATCATTTAATTTATCTTGTATTTTTTATACCATTTATGATGAATAAAATAAATTTTTCTAAGCAGAAAAAATTTATTTATGTTTTAGTTCTTATATCTTCTTTATCTATTCTGCAAAATACTTATAAACAATCATTTAACAATTTATCAAATATTAATACTTTGCAACAAAATTACCCATTATATAATCTCGCCAACGAGATAGATTCATATTTTATTGATGATTATGATGTGTTAGCTTTTGATTACAATTTAATTTTATATTATTTGAACAAGCCAAATTTTTCATATATAGTTCACCCATCAAATCATTTCGAAGAATTTATTATTGAAGTTTTATCTGACTTAGATAAAATTAATTCAGACTATATATCAGATTTAATAAATAAAGAGCCAGATGTAATCATTTGTAACCCAAGAATGATAATAAGAGGTATTCCTACTGAAATCAGTCCTTTATTTAACTGTGAAGTCAGTGATTATAAGAAAAATTATTTTAAGCTAGATACGAAAAAATATAAAAATGATGAAAATTTAAATTATTACTATGATCCCTACAAAGAAATTAGTGTTTTCATAAAGAAAGGATAAATTGAAAATTAATAAAATTATAAAAAATCCTTTCTACACAATATGAATTAATATTTCTGAAACAAGAAGATTGAGACAGAAAATTTTGTTTTTCAAAATATTCATAGCATTTTTTAACTTTATGATTTAGAAAATATGTAAGTAATATATTTAATAATTTATTCATTAAGATTATATTGTATGGAAGACAATTACGAATATGGAAGGCATCTTCTTTTACAATCTTTTAAGTTGTTTATAGAAAAATACGAGCTTCCAGAAAAATTAAACGTTTCACTTGTTGGAGGTTCTGATGAAGAGCCTGAATTAGCTATTCTTAAAGAGCTAGGCTATCAGATTAATTTAACAAAATACGGAATAGAGTATTACGAAATTTTTTGTGATTTAAAT